>OIZI01000114.1_pt1 | contig 40998 bp, 56 predicted proteins | sample 1588441 | NCBI WGS metagenome assembly OIZI01 (sample SAMN03283284) | human gut metagenome | biome: human-associated habitat; material: feces | host: Homo sapiens | place: Peru | collected 2012 | reverse complement strand
TCTAGGGGAAGGTGCCCGAAAGGGGCGGATAGGGTGACTATGGCATGAAAGACAGATGGGATAAGGTTGCCCGGTCACTCCTATGAGAGCTGCAACTGCAAGTCCCCCGCGGCAGATGGAACGCGAAAATGAGATGAACGTTATTTCACATCGCCTTTTGGCTTTAGGACGCGGGAGAAAGACAGGCATTGCACCCCTTCTCTTTTTATGCTAAAGTAACAGATATTCCCTCAAAACTACCGATAATATCGGAAAACTTTTTTCTCCCGTCAAAAATTCGTCAAAAATCAAAAAGGGTGTACCCGCTCATGCGGGTGCACCCTTTTTAAGATCCGAATATTTTATTGATATCATCCGCCGCCTTTTCTCGCATTTCATCGGTGTAATGGATATATACTCTTTCAACGGTAGTGATGGTATCGCCGAGAAGGCTAGCTACCGTCTTGATATCCATACCGGAAGATAAGAGCCTGGTGGCGTAGGTATGGCGGAAGTCGTGCATGGTGTGATTTGGTAGGATCTTCCTCACGATGGCTGTGAGCATTTCACCGTGTCGGTATCGCGTGAGTCGACCATGGAAGTACAAGACGCGATGTTCGTGGTATTCATCCAAGGCACGAAGGAGGCAGGGAGGAGCAGGGACTGTGCGGCAGGAGTTCTTCGATTTCATCCTACGGATACCGAGCTCGTTCTTCCCGACACGGGAGAGCTGCTTGTTGAATGTGATTTGATGGGACTTGAAATCGATATCCCCCATAGTGAGAGCCAGCACTTCCCCGACACGGGCGCCCGTGTATGCGGCAATGTACATGAGGATCCATAGTTCCAGGTTCCGCGCATGCAAGGTATCTAAGAGATGGGAAATTTCCTCATGCGTCATAGTCCGCAGCCGTGCTCCCCCTGCAGTGTCCATGCGTGGCTTATAGATAAGGTCTGCGATAGGGGATACTCCGATGACACGATAACGGACCGCTTCCCGAAAGAGGTGCTTCATATACCGTGCCCAGCTTACCTTTGTACGTTCGCCGTATGGGAGAGTTTGGAGTCTCGTAAAGATATCCGCATATGTGATATCTGTCATGGGCTTATCCAGAAGAGGACCGGCGATATCAGCCAGCCACTCATAGATAAGCAGCGTATTGGGAGCTAACTCTTTCCGCCATGAGATATAGAGCGCAGAAAAATCGCGAAGCGTCATGCCCTCATTCACCGGATCGATGTTTCCCGTCTTCTTGACCGCCGCGAGCAGCTTTTCCTTCTCCTTATCAGAAGCTGCCTGAGAGCGCAAGGCATAGCCTCCCTTGGACTTCTGCTTCCACTTCCCATCCCGATCCCGGTAGGAGAGGATCAGCTGGTAGCTCGCCCCGCCATTCGTCTTCGCCCGCTTGCGGATGATAAATTTGTAATTCAGCTCCATTAGAAAAACCTCCGTTCATTGGAAACAGAGGCGGTACATGGTATAATACAGTTGTAATCCGCCTCATTGCATGGGACATTACACGCCAACGGGAGACTGCCATCTCCATCGGCACAGCCGTATCCATACGAATGTATGGGTACGGCTTTTTAACATGGAAGAAGAGAGTTAGAATCTTTTGAAATTTCCGAAGATGATATTTCCGCCCTTTTTCAACCCGGGGAGCTTCAGCGGAGAGACGGAAGTCGAGGTAGTGATCCACCTCTTTCTTTCCGGCGGGTGATGGTTTGCGGTATTTCTTGATGTGTTGCTGTTCGCCGTGGAATTGGCCCACCGGCGGAACTGCGTGCCTCTGGGAGACCGCACGCGGAACCCGACGGCTAGTATAACGTCAAGGCTATACAAGGCAACCGGTTTATCAGAATTTGCAATATTCACAAAATGAATATTGCTTTTTTCATCTTATTATTGATTTGGCTTATTCAAAAGTTTTTTCTGCTCACTTTCGATCTGCTTGATACTTTTATCAGGAGTCGGTAAATCCTCTGGCATAGCACCGCCGAGTTCTTTGATTGTTTCGCGAACCTTCTTGCCGACAGCAAAGTGAGTTGTATTAGCTGCAGCTTTCCCTTTCACATGGTCACGGCGCAGCTTCTCGTCGGTCTGCGTGGCACGGAAGAGGTTAGCCGCCAATTCCGTACTGCCCATATGGTCAAGGATAGCCTGCCCTTTCTTCAACCCTTTACGCTTAGCGATATCCTGCGCCTTGAGACCACCATACAGCCCCATATATCCATAGTTTTGAAATATAGCATAGTCACGAGAGGTCTCTACCCCTGCATCGTGAGCAGCATCAGCGAGAGATTTGTTGTGATGCTTCAGCTCACCACGAATAGCCAGTCGCTTCTGCTCTTCTGATAGCCTTTCGAAATTCTCTGAAAGTTCCTGCTGGCGAGTTTTCACAGCGAAATAAGTCTGTGCCAATGCAACAGCCTCTTTTCTTGGATCGCCATTCATAGCAATAAGATAGCAGGCATAACGGGAAAGATGATAATCATCTAATCGTCGTTTAGCAGAACTGCCAATGTTAACCATTTCGTGCACGTGCACGAAATGGTCACGAACATCGTTTTTACTAGCAATACATGCATCTATTGCCTTATCTATTACTTTAGAGAAAAATCTGTATTCGCCATACTGAAGAACTTTTAATAATTCTCTCGCAGTCCAATATTCCATGCCATACTCATTGATATGTTTAATAGATTCAAAGAGAGATTCATTTATTGTGTTGATATCTTTAACCATAATAATCTCCTTCCTAACTTGCGATGTGAAGAAAATTCACATTGCTTTTCTCGTGCATTCAACTATAGCAAAAGTGCTGTTTTTGCTATAGCAATGCAATCAACTATAGCAAAACCCTCCAGAATGCAAAACACGGCACTAAAAACGCAAAACGTGAAATTTTACTGTTTGATCAGCGAATACTTCGCGACTGCTATAACTATATTGAAATATCTTCTAATTTAGTTATATATTTATGTTTCAAACCAGTAATATCACGGACAAAGCTTTCCACGGAAGGAGAAATATTCTCTGACAAGAAGGCCAAGGAACTATCAATCCCCTCGTAATTCACTTGGTACACATGATTTTGGCCGAAGAAGACAGCGATACAAATTAGTGCAGCTAGAATATCATCCTGGCCATAAGTGTAAATAGCACCGGGGCCTGATATTGGGAGATTAAGCTGTTTGTGAATATCCAGTTGGGGAATTGTAGCAACACGCGTAGAACGCTGGTCAATCTTGTGCGTGTATAATCGGTTATTGTGAGCACATTTATTTCGGATATCTGTTAAATAATAGAGTATAGAGCTAAGTGTTTTTGGAGCCAGTTTTGGATTTACTGTATGAGCGATGTCCTTCTTCATGTCGTCGGGCAGCAAATCATAGAAGTTAGCCATCGTACCGAACGAAATCACCGTGTTCAAAACCCATAAGGGAACCTGATTATATTTTTTTATGAAATGGCAGATAGCAGGATGCGGTTTTCTTGTCGAAAATGTCTTGATACATTTGTTCAACTTGTAGAGAAGAGAATTTACATGTTGCCTTTCTTTGGGGCTCCGTGTAAAAGAATTGGGACGCAAATAATTCCAGTGATTGGCACCAAAACGAGAGGAGAAATGAAGGGAAATCAGTGATTTCATTTGAGTTTCTATAATAGTGACACAGTTCAAAACATTACGCCTCAAATTGGCATCAAAGAGGTACAGTGTGACAATTTGCTCAAGAGTAGTTCCTTCTGTATAAAAATCAGAATGACGCAAATTCGATCGTTTTTTATCAATGAATGCGTCTTTATATCCATTGATTAAATTGTAATATCCATATTGAAGCAATATACCGGCAGAGTTTTCATCAAGCCTTACATTTCTGTTTTTTAAAATAGAAAGTTGCTCCTGAATCGTTGTTGCAGGGATATTCATAAATACCTCCAAAAAGAAAAAGGATCTTAATGCATGAACATTAAGATCCTTTTTCGGTCCGCTTTGTGCAATACGCCACGGCTCATATCTGTGTATATACTACACGAAAATGATCTTAATGTCAATTTTGAATATAAACTTACTGCTTGATCCGCGAATACTTCGCCACCGCCAGTCACACCTAGACCATTTCCGTGACCTCACGAAAATGGTGGGGATTTATCATCACCTGTTAGGATCTTCTGAAATTTACGAAGATGATATTTCCGCATCTTTTTCAACCCGGGGAGCTTCAGCGGAGAGGCGGAAGTCGAGGTAGTGATCCACCTCTTCCTTTCCGGCGGGGGATAGCTTGCGGTACTTCTTGATTAATTGCTGTTCCTTTGAAGAAAGTTCCTGTGTCAGCTGAGAAGACACAGAGGAATTTCGTTTTATCAAATCCCCTGGAGTTATAGAAAGTGCATTAGCAAGTGGAATTAAAACGTCACTAGGGAGCTTCTCAATAGAATTGTTTTCATAACGGTAAATGGTAGCTCTATTTTTTCCAATTTTCGCTGCGAGCTCATCTGCGCTAAGACCTGCTTCCTTCCTTTTTATTCGAATATATTCACCTATGGTCATGGTAGCACCCCTTTCTGAATATTATTATATTCGCAAATATGCAACTAATCAAGAAAGAAAATTGCAGAAATGAGAAAAGATGCGATTGACATTCGCACTTATGCGATTTATAATCAATATAAAAGTTGCAGATATGCGACAGAGGAAGGCGGTGAGAAAATGACGAATGCAGAAAAACTGAAAGCTAAGCTGAAAGAAAAAGACATGTCGATTGAAGATATTTCAAAAGCAATCGAGATTGATAAGTCTACATTCTACAGAAAACTTGCTTCTGATGGAATGTCTTTCACAATCGGAGAAGTAGATAAAATCAGCAAGGTCCTTAACCTTTCCGTGCAGGATATCAATTCTATTTTTTTTAGCAATTTTGTCGCATAAAAGCGACTAGCCAATATTTCCGGCGGCCATGAAAACCCGCTGGGGGGGAAGGAGGAAGCCATGCCACACAGTGAAAACCTGTTTTCCCAAAAGGAAGTGGCAAAGAGATGGGGATGTGACACATCAACCATCGCACGCCGAGAGAAAGATGGCGTGATCAAGAGAGCGATCGCCATCCCGGGAGTATGGTACACCCGGGATTCTATCGAAAGGGCGGAAGGCCTGGAAGGGGACGAGAGCCCCATGAGCCCTTTTGAAAGAAGGCGTCTCGAGAAAAGGATCCGCGAGCTGGAGAAGAAAGTATCCGGCTATGAAGATCAGTTCTATTTCCTTTCGGACGCCATGGAAAGAGTGAAGAAGATGATGAATAGAGGTGAGAAGAGTGGATGAAGTCAGAAAAGAAAGTCGTCTGATCGTAGACGCGAGCCTTTTTCAGGATGCAGCCTTTGTGATCGGAGAGCTGCTGCAGTTGATTTCTGAAAATGAAAAGTCCCGGATCGTACTGGAATACGATCCGGGAACAAAGAAGATGGTGGTCACAAAAGATACGACCCGCAACGAGGAAGATGACCCCGGCAGGTATGTAGTCATTGAACGCGATGAATATGAGCTGCTGATTGATTTGTGGAAGAAGCAGGTCAGAGACCGGCATCCAAGTCATCGATCGTCTTTGTGATCTTTTCCACCGCAGACCTCGCCGCCATCACGTCATAAGAGGAGTGGTCATCGCCAGATAATTCTTCTTCGCTCAAGACGTGCTGCAGGTAATAGTTCAGAGCTTCTACACAGATGACGGCTTCAATGAGGCTCATGCGTGGAAAGTTATATTCTTTTGGTTTCATACAAATCACCTCCTTTCTGCCTATCAGTATAGCAGGAAGGAGGAATGTGGAGGAGAAATGACAGACGAAGAATTAAAAGAAGAACAGAGAAGGGACTTTGAAGCGAGAAGAGATATCGCATTTACGCAGCTTGTGTGCGCCCTCAACGAGGGTGATGCAGAGATCTTCGATATCGAGGTAGAGAAGAACAAGGAAGGTGAGGACGTCGCCGCCTGGATCTACTTCAGAGACGGAGGGATCGCACGCGTGAACATCTGCGGAGATACCATCATCACCGCAATCCGTGAGATCTTGAACTGTAAGAGACTGAAGGGAATGTGAGGCTGTCATGAACGAGTACGAAAGACAGAGAAAGCTGAATGACATGCTTTTTGTCGTCTGCTTGCTTAACCTGGCGGCAGCCGCCGTGAATATATTTATTATCATTTGCAAATAGCAAGAAAGGAAAAGCCATGGACAAGGAAGAATTGGAAAAGCAGATGAACGAGACGGCAGAAAGGTTCGAAAGGTCCTTCGAGGCCTGGAGGAAGAAAAGGAATACAGCCGTCAAGGAAGTACTGAATGTTTTGGTAGACAGTGACCTCACCTACGAGGAAGCCGTCAATGTGTTAGATGGATGCCGGACATACCTGCGGCATAACCTGAAGATCGAGAACATTGATCTCAATGTAGAGGAGAGAGAACCATTTTGACAGACGAAGAAGCAAAGACATTAGGAGAGCTTGCCCTGAAAGCGGACATGCTCCGCCGCCAATGCCGAGACATCGAGGAGAAGATGAAAGAGCAGAGAGCAGCCATGAAGAGAATGGCAAAGTGCATTCTGGCAGAGCTCGCCATCATCATGATCCTGGCATTCGCGGCAGCTGTATGGAAAGGCTGATAGGAGGGAATCATGACCAACGCAGAAGCAGTCGGGACAGTCCATCGAATGATGGAGGCCCGTGAGCAAGAAGAAGCGAGAACCGCGGCTCTCGCCTCTCAAGTAGCCACGAAGAAAACCGATCAAAGCGAGCCTGCGAAGATGCGATGGAGAAGGTTCTGGACGCAATGTCCACCGGTGCTTCGTATGTCGAGATTACCGCAGACTTTATCCGTGCCGAATAAATAAGAAACAAGGAGAAATTAACCATGAAAGTATTGAAAGATCCAGACCAGGTACTGCAGATCATGGACGCGAAACTGGACGAGCTTCACAAGAAATTCGATGAAGCGGACGGAAAAGAAGCTACGGAGATTGGCGGGCAGGAGATCGCGATCATCCGCATCGCGGGGTACATTCGCCACGCAATCGAGGACCATGGCTACTTCGAGAATGACTACTTCGGGGTGACAGATATGGCGTGCATCTATGGATACGTTGCCGACGCTAGAAGAAAAGACCGCGAGTACAGTAATGCCAGAGATACTTGGTTCAATAAAGGCATCGCCAAGGGAGCCATATGGGCGTGCGCGGTGCTCGAAGATAGGATGGAGAAGGAACCATGACGAACGAAAGATGGAACGAGGCAATCGCCAAAGAGAAGAAAGCCCGCGCAGAGTCGATCGCTATGCTCTGTCAGGCGCTGCAGAAAGCCGGCGTGCCGCTCCTTTCACTTGAAATCTTCGATTGTGGTAACGGCAACTGCATGGTCAAGGCGACATTCGAATGGGGCGAGAAATGGGCGAACATCTCTCTGGACACACCGCCCATAGCACTTTTTGACATCCTGCGGCAGATCTTCCCGGCGCTTAGGTAGAAAAGAGAGGTGATAAACATGTTGGACAGCGAACATCCGGAAGGTCCGTACATCTCCAGAGTCGCCCGTGAATGCGCACGGTTTTATCAGGACCCGAAAAACATTCAGGCGTTTCAGGAATGGTTAGCAAAAAAGAAGAAGGAGGAAGTCGATCATGGCAATGAGACCGCCTAAAGGAGGAACGAAATGAAAGGAAAAGCAATGAGAGAAGTGATCCTCGCCCAGCTGGGCGCGCTTCGCGCTGATGCAGGCGTCGAGCTGATCGCGTGCAAAGATCAATGCGTCGGTGACTACCTGACGCCCTCGCCGTTGCCATGCAGATCCATGCAGATGGTGGAGGCGAAGGCACCGATCGAAACCATGGCGCATTTATTGCGCCACGAGGAAACTCGCAATATGAATCTGGCGGAGAGTGCCCGCTTATGTTCGAAGGACACGATGGCACGGCTCCGTGAGGGGGCAGCCGCCGGATACATGGCAGCATCCAGAGTGGTCACGGAAGTTAGGGAGGCGAATAAATCATGACCAACGCAGAAGCAGTCGGGACAGTCCATCGAATGATGGAGGCCCGTGAGCAAGAAGAAGCGAGAACCGCGGCTCTCGCCTCTCAAGTAGACGTGAAGAAATATGACCCCGGCGCCGCACGCCAGAGGTTCTGGAAGGAAGTGGCGATCTATCCGCTGACGCTGTTGTGCGCCGCGGCATACACACTCCTTATGGCGGTGGCACAATGACAACGCTGAACGATATCTTGGCACTCATCCCCATGGAAGACCAGTGGATCTACGTCTTCGATACAGAGGGAAACGAATACTATGAAGGATTCAAAGGGAATCTGGAGCTCAGCGAAGAAGGCGAAGAGCTGATCGTCGGCGGGCTTTATGGGAATGATACTGATACGAAAGATCCAAACTACGGCATCGTGCCGACCATCGAGATCGAGGTGAAAGCCAATGAGAGGCTGCTGGGTTAAGCTCTGGATGATCGGAGAGCAGCTGTGTCATGTGTCCATTGACCAGTCAGACCAAGACCCCAAGTGGACCATCATGGCAGCTGCCGCACTCATCAAGGAATATTGTAAAGAAACCGGGCTGGATCCCTCCATGGCAGCGGAGCATATCGCCCGAATGTTGGAGAAGAAACATGATTGACGAAGGCATCATTATTGAATTCATGAAGCACATCAAAAGGCAGCTTTATGAAGAACAGGCCAGAGCGGACAATGCAGACCACGAAGGAAGAACCAAAGATTACTTCTGGCACGCAGGCTACATCAGCGCCCTGAAAGAGAGCCTGAAAGAAATCGAAAGAACTACTGGCATCACCGGCGTTTACGGGAAGGAGGAAAGAGCATGCAGGACACATACACGAAAGCGGAGCTTGTAGAACGCTTCAAGGCGATGAAAAGGCATGAGATTGATCTGGCGAACGATTACATGAAGGAGGAGCGAGATGCCGGTGCCGAGTGGCATAGAGCCCGCGTCTCTTTACTGAAGGAGCTGATTGCTCTGACAGAGGCGGGTGCACTCTGATGATCTACTACTGCGCACGCTGCGGGAAACCCATCCCGCGAGGAAAAGAAATGATGGAAAAGATAGGCGGTCGCCTTGTGACGACACACATGGACTGCCGCGAAAGATACAGCAAGAAGACATTGGACCAGATGATTCACGAAGCCCTGGACAAAGGACCGGGGAACGAGCTTCGTAGAAAGATGAAGGGTAGAAATGACTGAGAAAGAAATCAAAGAATACATCGACAGAAAGATCAAGGAAATCAAAAAGGAAACCGAATGTGACGACTGCATCCTGCTCATTACAAAAGATGGTAACGGAGAAATGCGCATCGGCATCAACAACGAAGAATCTCTGGTGGTGTGTGCCCATCAAGTGATCAAAGCCTATGGAGAACAGGGAAAGAACCCATACACCAGACAGACCTGCCTTCTGAGAGCGCTGACGCAGCATCTTATCGACGAAATCAAAGAGGAAGTCGGTGAGAAGGGGCTCTCGGGAGAGATCGATGACCTGATCCCAAAAGAGACGGAAGATGATCCGCCTGCTGAAGAGGAAAGCGGCATGGTAAGAAGAATCTCCAAAAGAGGGAAGCCGGAGGCAGAAGATGATCCGTCTGTCGAAAAATAAGAGGTACAAGCTCTTTGAGATTGTCCGCCTCCGGGATAGAGACCTCTGGGATGTCTACGAAAGAATGCTGGGCGTCCCGTATCCGGCGGGGAGAACCCACGTCCACCACGTCATTCCGGTAGCTTCCGGCGGAGAAGACATCGCAGAGAACCTCATCACCTTAGACCCGAAGACCCACTTCTATTTATTTCACAACGGATTCGGGAGTGTGGATAAAGAATGGCAGAAAATCGCCCAGAAGTATCTGGCGAGCAAGGAGGTCAAGGCATGGCACGAAGAAAGAGAAGCAAGTTTGACAGCCCTATACCAGACTGCAGAAGCTACCCGTATCAAGAAGATCCGGAAGAACTGCTTGCCAGAGAAAAGACCAGGCTTCAAATACTAAGAGAAGACAATACCATCTGCCCTGTATGTCATAGGAGTATGAAGCACACCTGCCATTGCCCTTATGAAAAAGCGGCCGTCTGTGAAGAACATTGTGAAACATGTGAATACCATGTGCCAATGACAGCGGCCAGCAACGGGAAATGTTTGTACACGAAAAAGCCGCCTGCGGGAACAGGCGGCGAAGGGTGAAAGATAAATTCACGTTTTTCTATATGAGAGTATATCACGCCCTTCATAAAAAGTCCAGAAAAGCAAGGCACAAAGGGGATTTTCCGTCCCCTTTGCCCCCTTGTTAAGGCTATTATTTGGAGGACCGATGCCGTATCGAAAACGTATTTTCACCTACCCGGGAGGAAGGGTAGAAGAGAAGTATTACACCTGCCGCTTGGGAGGGAAGAAGACACGTATCAAGAATTGCAGTAAGACCCCGGAAGCCGTGGCCAAAGTGAATGCAAGAAGAGCAGTGAGGCACCTGAAGGAGCTGATCCTCACCAACTTCAAGCAGGGAGATCAGTACATCACCTTGACCTATGCCAAAGAACCGAAAGACTATGAGGAAGCCATCCGCTATCTCACGAACTACATCAAGAGACTCCGGAGACGCTACCAGAAAGCCGGACAGGAACTTCGCTACATCTACACCACGGAATACAAGGGGAAAAGAATTCATCATCACATCCTTGTGAACAAAGTCCTGGAACAGCAGGAGCTTCGAAATGCATGGGGACACTCCAAACTAAGCGCCTATGACATCATCGAATACCAGGGAGAAGAAAGAGACGCTAAGAAACTTTCCGCCTACTTCACGAAAGAGTCCAATATCACGGTAAGAGAAGGAAAGCAGAAAGTGAGATACGTCGCCTCCAGAAACCTTAAGAAGCCAGAAGTCCGTTATCAGACGATCCAGTCAAAAAAGTGGAGAGAAAGACCCACCGCTAAAAATGGCTTCACCCTGATAGATGTCACGAACACCTACACCGAGTGGGGATATCCCATGCAGATCGCAAGGTATGTAGAAATTCCCAAGAAGAAAAAGCGAGGGAGAAAAAATGAGTAAGATCTGTCCCAGGGGCGGTGCCATCTTCCGAGCGAAAGGAGGAGAAAAATATTGCAAAACATGCATGAAAAAGGGAGTCACATGGGGGATCGAATGAGAAAGCACGATGCACGCATGATCATTCAAAAATTCATAGGCAGAACATTCCGGGGGACAAGGAAAGCCTTCAAAGCCAAGAAACTTGAAACCAAAAGGAAAGACCACCCGCAGCACCATCTCTACTGGTGCAAGAGAGAACCCATTAGTCAAAGACGGAAAATCGAGATCGAATTTTGGACCGGGTGGTATCTCAGCCTGCATAGCGGATACTTCCGGGAACAAGTATGCAAAGAAGCCGAAGAAAGAGAGAAAGCAGAATGACAGAAGAAGAGAATCCGAGAGAGCTAGACAAGCGCCTAAGAAACCAAATTCAAAACCTGCTCGAGAGTAAAGAGGGCAGAAACCTGTGGGCGGGAGAAATCCAATTCCAAAGTATCCAGCTGAATAACAGCAGTGCTTCCATCAGTTATGTCGATGCGGATGGTGTGAAAACGTTCACGTGTGAAGAGCAGCCGAGGGAAGAATTTAGAACCGCTATGGCGGCGATGAGCCTTTACTATACCGACATGGCAGGGGACTATAGACCCGAGAAACCGGTACAGGCCATTTTCGCGGTGGAGAAAGTAGTGCCAAAGCGGGATAAGAAATCCGGGGCGCTAAAAGGAGTGCGGCTGGGCGGGCGGTTCCGCCTCAAAGGCAGCCCTACCACGCAGCGGTTCAGCACGATCGAAGACATCACTCCGACTGATAACGTGCTCCGCATCATGAAGAAAATCTATGATGAAGCGGCGCTTTACATCGGCGGCGAGCGGAGAGAACAAAACCTTTTTAAAACGAGCCAAGATGGTGAGCAGGAGTCAAGCAATGAGCGGGCAAATGAAGAATGATAGATTTTTCGATTTTCCGCGAATTGGATTGAATTGAATTGGATTGAAAGGAGAAAGAATTGAACAGCGTAGAAATATCCGGGAACCTCGCAAGAGACCCGATCGTCAGATCCACCAAGACAGGGAGAGCCGTTGCCACATTTACCGTCGCCTCCAGTCGCCTCTATGTTTCGCAGAATGGCGAGCAGAAAGAACAGACCGCATGGATCAATGTCGTTGCCTGGGGAGCCATCGCTGAAAGAGTGGCCAACTTTTGCAGGAAAGGAACCTTCGTCTACATCCATGGCAGCCTGAATACCAGATCCTACGATGACGACAGCGGCCAGAGGCACTGGATCATGGAAGTCGTAGCAGACATCGTAGCTGATCCCAAGTGGGGAGAGGGCGCAGCGTCATCCGGAGGAAGCTATTCCGGCGGATATAGCAAGGGATCCGGCGGCTCTTCCAATGGCTATGGAAACAATTCCGGCGGGTTTAACCAGTTCGGCCCTTCCAAACCGGAGCAGCGAGAAGAGAGCATGTTCCCGGCGAAAGGGCCGCAGGAAGACATACCATTTTAGCTAAATGAGAATGATTGAAGAAAATCCATAAGTGGTAAGTATTCGAGGGGGATCAAAGTGAATAGGCAGGAAAGAAGAAGGCTAGGCGTCAAAAAGAAGGATCCCATGGTTTCCATCAAACAGTCAGACGTCAATGCAATGAAACAAGAAGCCACCAAGAAAGGCTGCGAGCTGGCCTTTAACTTGATGCTTGCTATTCCGGCTATGGTCATCCATGACAAGTTCGGAAGCCTGATGAAGAAAGATGGCAGAGTGGAAAAGTTCGTAGACCTCTGCATGGAGCAGTACAAGTGCTATGAAGAGGGATACGTCGGCTTAGAGGAGCTTGCCAAGCTGCTTAAGGATGAAGCCGGAGTTAAAATCAAAGGATGGGAGGTAGAAGAAATCAAGAGATGACCATCGAAGAGCGAGCGGAAGCCCTGGCAAGGAAAGATTTCAATAAACTGAATATTCCGGAAACGGTGAAGAAGAGATCACTGCGTAAAAGACGCCAGGGCAAGACGCTAGTTTTCGAAGCAGGAGAACGTGGGATTCTCGTGAGATACTTCATGCGCTGTCAAAACAGGCACATATCCATGAAGCGCATTGTGACACACTTTCACGATGAAGAATTTGACAATTCTTCCAAACCATCGTAAGATAGTCATGAAATCTCCAGCAGATTTTCGGCATCCGTAAGGAGCCGGTACCTTTTACCCGCATATATCTCGCGGGCAACGATAAAAGATACCGGCTCCTTTTTGCGTTTTTTAGGGGGTGAGAGCATGGCCAAAGGGAAATGGGAGAAGTGGACAGAGCCGGATCATCTCTTGATTTTAGGCGCGTGGGCACGTGACGGACTGACCGACGAAGACATAGCGCACAACATTGGCATTTCCCGCTCCACCCTGAAGGAATGGAAGAAAAAGATCCCGGCCATATCGGCCACCCTAAATACTAATAAGGCAATAGCCGATATCCGGGTAGAGAATGCCCTCTTCAAAAAAGCGATCGGCTGCACCGTCAAGGAGAAAGTCATTTCCAAAATCAAAAACCCGGACGGCACAGTCACAGAAACAGAGAGAATAGTGGAAAGAGAGCTGCCTCCGGATACAACAGCCGGGATCTTCTGGCTGAAGAACCGGAAACCGAAAGACTGGAGAGACAAGCAGGAAGTCGAGCTCTCCGGGAACGTAGGCATGACAGACGCGCTGAAGAAAGCGAGGGAGCGAGTGAATGAACACCGAAATAGTAAGTGACCTTGCCGGACTGGCGAAAGACCCCCTCAGTTTCGTCTACTGGGCTTTCCCATGGGGTGAAGGACTCCTTACCAATCAGGACGGCCCCGAAGCCTGGCAGAAGGAAATACTGGGGCATATAGGCGAAAACGTATCCCCGGACAAAGTCATCCAAGAAGCCGTCGCATCAGGCCACGGTATCGGGAAATCCGCTTTGGTATCCTGGCTCATCCTCTGGGCGATCTCCACCCACGAGAATACCCGCGGCGTCGTCACTGCAAACACAGAGACACAGCTCCTCACGAAGACATGGCCGGAACTCATGAAATGGCACGCCATGTTCCTTGCAAGAGATTTATTCAAAGTCACCGCCACTTCCATCTTCGCAGCCGAAGACGGCAAGGAAAAGAACTGGCGTATCGACGCCATCCCGTGGTCCGTGGCCAACCCGGAAGCCTTCGCGGGTTTGCACAATCAGGGGAACAGAACAATCCTCATCTTCGACGAAGCCTCTGCCATAGACGATAAGATCTGGGAAGTCGCGGAAGGTGCGCTAAACGACGCCAACACAGAAAGACTTTGGTGCGCCTTCGGGAACCCGACACGAAACACTGGAAGATTCTACGACTGCTTCCATAAATTCCGTCCATACTGGCACACCATGCAGGTAGATTCCAGATCCGTCAGATTTTCAGACAAGACAAAGATTTCCCAGTGGGAAGAAGCCTACGGAGCGGACAGCGACTTCTTCAAAGTCCGAGTCACCGGAGACTTCCCGGACGCCTCAGACCTGCAGTTCATCCCATTAGGGCTAGTCAAGAAAGCAGCGCAAAGGAACCTGCATGAAGGGCAATACAAATTCGCCCCCTGCGTCATAGGCGTAGACCCAGCATGGTCCGGCGGCGACGCCACCTCCATCTACCTACGTCAGGGGCTCTACACCAAGAAACTGGCAAGGATCCTCAAGAACACCAATGACATGACCATAGCCAACATGATCGCCCGTTTCGAAGATCAGTATCACGCAGCAGCCGTCAACATCGATTTAGGATACGGGACCGGCATCTACTCCGCTGGCACCACCATGGGGAGAGCGTGGAACCTTATCTCCTTTGCGGGCTCCTCCCCCGATCCGTCATGCGTCAACATGCGTGCCTACATGTGGTTTGCTATGAAGAAATGGTTCCAGACCGGCGGCGTCATCGAAGCCGACCAGACTTTAATAGACGACCTCACCCATGTAGAAATCAAACCCACCATGGACGGCCGCATTCAGCTCAGGTCCAAAGACGAAATGAAAAAAGAAGGCATCCCGTCGCCAAATGACGCCGACGCCTTAGCACTGACCTTTGCCGTCCCCGTCGTCAACCGGAAAAGGAACGGAAAAGCCAACACCAACTACCAGTTATTCTGAAAGGAGACACCATGTGCGGAAACCCATTTAAATCCCCAAAAGTTCCGGCGGCGCAGAAAGTCGATCCGACCGTCACCGACGTAACCAATTCTCAGGTATCAGACGACAGCGGTGACACAGAAGCCAACAAGAAAAAGAAGAAACAGGGCTTCGCAGCCACGCGCCTTGCGACGCTGCTGAGTAATGCAGGAAGCAAGGACACCTTAGGATGAATACCATCTTAGCCAGCGCCATGCCCCCGGAAGCCCTTCCGGCGGATGGACAGAACATCAGAGCACCGGACAAGCACGCCGCCCTGTCACGGATCAAGCTCTTGAAGAACAAAAGAAACCCCTATATCGAACGATGGAAAGCCATCAGAGACTACGAGCTCCCCTTCTTAGGAGAATTCGATGATACTGACGACGAAACAGATAAAGGCAGAAGACGCGACCTCGCCATCAGCAACGGCGTCGCATGGCTCGCCAACCAGGCCTTCGCAGCCGGTATCATGTCAGGGCTTACCCCGCCTTCCCGGCAGTGGTTCAAGTTCGGTTTCTCCTCGGATCAGGAAAACATAGAAGCCGAGAGACTTCTTGACGAACGGCAGGCCATCGTAGAAGCCGTGCTGCACAGATCCAACTTCTACAACACCATCCACGCCTGCTACACAGAGTTCCCTTTTGGGCAGGCGCCTATCGCTGTATTCCCATCACCAGAGAGCGGCGTCCGCTTCCAGGCATTCACCATCGGCTCCTACTACATCGATACATCAGCAGGGAACCGCATCAACACCTTTGCCCGGAAAATCAAAATGAACGCTGATCAGATCGTGCAGCAGTTCGGGAAAGACCATTTGCCAAGGAACGTACAAGACGCGTTCAACACCCCATCAAGGCGCTATGATATGGCCTTCGACGTGTGGTGGCTCGTCATGCCCAATGACAGCAAAAGGAACGGCCCATCTAATAAGGACATGCCATTTGTCTCCCTCTACTGGGTAGACGGGCAGGATCCCAATGAAAACGGCGGCTTCCTCTACACCGGTGGCTTTGAAGAATGCCCCGTGTTGGTGGCCAGATACCAGGTCACAGGAAACGACTCCTACGGGAAAGGGCCCGGATGGTACGCAGAAGGCGATGCCAAGTCCCTGCAGATCATGAAGAAAGACTTCTTGACCGCGATTGAACTTACCGTCAAGCCGCCTTTGACAACGGATGCCAGCACCTATCAGAGCGGCGTCAACTGCTATCCAGGCGGCGTCACCGTCACCAATACCCAGATGGGAGGGCAGGGCGTCGTTCCCCTGTTCCAGGCGCCGACCAACCTGCAATGGATGGCGCAGGAAATCCAGAGACTTGAAGACACCATCAAGAGGACCTATAGCGCCGACCTCTTCCTCATGCTCGAATCCATCGATACCCCGCAGATGACCGCGAGGGAAGTCATGGAACGCCAGCAGGAAAAGTTGCAGCAGCTGGGTCCAGTCGTCGAAAGACTCCAGGACGAATTCTTAACCCCCATCATCGAACGGGTTTACAACATCCTTGAGAGAAACAACATCTTCCCACCCATTCCGGATGAGCTCGCAGCCGAACTCTCCGAAGCCGACGTGAAGATTGAATACATTTCTCCGCTCGCCCAGGCACAGAAGATGAGTGGCCTTGTGAACATTGAGCAGGCCCTCGCCTTCGTAGGTCAAATGGCGCAGCTCTATCCAGAGTCCCTGAAGATGGTAGATCCCTTAGGTACCGTCAAGAAATACTTCGACCTCTTAGGCGCTCCGGCGGCCATGCAGAGAAGCACAGAAGAAGCCCAGCAGCTGATCCAGCAGGAACAGCAGGCCATGATGCAGCAGGAAGAAGAGCAGAAACAGCTCGCACAGGCGCAGGCACTGGCCCCTGTCGCACAGGCAGCCAAGAACCTATCTGACGCCGCGCAGAACGGGAACCCCGCTCTGCAGAATCTATTAGGCGTCAACGGGCCAGGAGGACCATCCGTATTATGAAACACGCCATCGTAGACCCAAATTCCAGAGATGCCCGCTGGCAGAAATACTTTCAGCAGTGTCAGAAAGACAAAGATAAAGACGCCATCCAGAAAGTCGTCAAGACCGAAGAAGGAAGGTGGATCCTTTCTCGGATCCTCAATATGAGCGGACTCAACACCAGCTCCTACACAGGGAATGCCGAGACCTATTTCCGCGAAGGAAGAAGAGAAGTCGGCATCGAAATCACCAACCTGATCCTTGACACCCTAGGCCTTGAAGAAGGACATAAGTCGCTGCAGGCGATTGACAAAGATTTCATAGACTTCAAGATCCGGCAGAACCGGATATTCAACAAGGAGGACTGAACATGGACACCCAGAACAATGACATGAACACTGGAACCGATCAGCAGACACCACAGAACACACCGACAGACAATCAGCAGAACCCACAGGGCGCAGAAGCCCAGGGAAACCAGAACCAGCAGACACCGCAGGGCAACAATCCATCCGGCGGCACCCTGTTATCAGGAGCAGGGAAAGCCACAGGTGCTCCGGACACCTATGACTTTACTGCATCCCTTCCAGAAGGAATGGAACTCGACCAGGACACCGCCGACTCCTTCGGCGAACTCGCGCGAGGCATGAACCTCACCAATGACCAGGCAAACGAACTGGCCAAATTTGGCTATGACTGGGCGGGCAAAGTCGGGGAAGCCTACCAGAAGGCGCAGCAGGAAGAGGCAGATGCCAATGCTGCAGAGGCCATGAAAGAACTGGGAAAAGACTTCGAACCCACCGTCGCAAGAGCCGGAGTCCTCATGAACTACCTCGAGAGACAGATCCCCGGCATCAGAGACTCCTTCGCAGGATCCGCTGTATTCTCATCCCTTCCCATGCTGAAAGCCTTCGCCATCCTTGGCGATCTGATTTCCGAAGACAGCGGAATCAAGACCAATACAGCAGCCGCCACCAAAGAAGACAATCCATACCCCAATACCGATTGGGAATCATTAAAAAGATAAGGAGATAAACCATGGCAACCATTGGAAACCTTGCACTCAATTTCAATGACCTCCGAAAGCGTCAGGCACCGGACGGCACCATTGATCACATCATCGAAGTATTAAAACAGTCCAACCCCATCATGGACGACATCAAGTGGAAACAGGGCAATCTGCCGACCGGTAACCAGACCACGCAGAGAACCTCCATCCCGACACCATCCCTTCGCGCCATCAATAAAGGCGTGCAGCCGACCAAGTCCAGCACCAAACAGGTAAGAGACACCTGCTGCATTTTGGAAGCTCGCTCCCGCGTCGACATCGAACTCCTTCAGCTCGAACCGGATCCGCAGGCATTCCGTCGCTCTGAAGACGACGCGCATATCGAAGGCTTTTCTGAAAAAGTCGCCAGCATGATCTTCTACGGCGACTCCGACAAGAACCTCGACGAATTCAACGGTTTCGCTAAACGCTACGATCACTTCGGCGGAAACAAAGGAGACTACTCCTATCAGGTCAGAGACGCAGGCGGCAAGACCAGCGGCGCCCTTTCCTCCGTCTGGCTTATCGGATGGAGCAACAGCGTCTCTGGCATTTACCCGAAGTACGGTTACGCAGGCCTTAAGATGAGAGACCTCGGAGAACGCACCGTAGAAGACGCAGAAGGCGGCTCCTATCAGGCACTTGAATCTCTCTTCACATGGAAGCCGGGCCTCATGGTGGCGGATCCTCGCATGGTGGCAGCCGTCAGAAACATCGATACCGCTACTCTTCTCAAAGCCACCGACGCGCAGAAGAAGAGCTTCATGGAGCAGCTCATTTACGCGAAGAACTCCCTCAGGAGAATCCAGGGCGAAAACATGAAGCTGGGTATCTACGTATCCGAGAAAGTCTACGACTTCCTCGAATCCTACCTCATGGACAAGAGCCACGTCCACGTCACCCGTCAGGACTTCGCGAACGGTACTTCTGTGCTCGCACTCTTCGGCATCCCGGTATACAAGGAAGACGCCCTGAAGGATACCGAGCCACTCATTACCGAAGCATAAGGAGGACACCATGATCTACGACAAAGAAAACGCATTCATTTTCGATAAAGACGTATCCACCACCCCGGACGTCATCGCAAACGGCATGGGAGGGAACGCAGGCGATGAACTCTTTCTCGCTGCCAAATTCGCCTCTCCACTTACGGCGGCCGCCGTGATCACGCTGAAGACGGCAGACAGCGCCGCTTTGGATAGTGCGGCCACCCTCTGCACACTGACAATCCCGGTAGGCGCACAGAAGGGCTTTATCAAAGTCCCCTACGGTGCAAAGAAATTCTACGGCATCTCCGTTACCGGCCCTACCAGCGGCAAGTGCACCATCGCCCTCACACTGGACAGCGAGCTTGAATGAAAGAGATCCACTTAGGTGAGATCGGGAAAGGAAAACTGGAAGACCTTTCCCCCAATGAACTCCGCGCCCTCTGCTGGAAAGAAGGCATCGAGATCAAAGGGGACATAAAGACCAAGAGACAGCTCATCGATCTCATCAAGAAACACTAGGAGGAACCATGTACAGCACAGATATCTGCAACATCGCCCTCTCCTCAATCGGACAGGGGCAGATCGCTTCCATCGACGAAGACAGCGAGGCAGCGCGTCAGTGCAAACTCTACTATGAACTGACAAGAAAAAACCTTCTTTCCTCATTCCGCTGGGGCTTCGCAGAAAGATCGGAAAAACTTGCACTAGTAGACACCACTGTCCCGAAATGGGAATTTGCCTATGCACTGCCAAAGAAATGCTTAGTCGTCCGCCAGCTCTACAACAAGAACGGCGACATCATTGAAACGGATGAATCTGCCAAAGATGATACATACCACGAGTTTCAGATCGCTCTCATGAACGAGAGTCAGAGGATCATCATGGCAGACATCGAAGATGCATGGATGGACTACACCGCAGATATCGAAAACGCTGAACTTTTCGACTTCTCCTTTGCCGAAGCCCTGGCCCACAAATTAGCAAGTCACATTGCCATGCCATTAAGCGGCAGCCAGAACATGGCACAGTCACAGTACCAGCTCTACCAGATTGCCATCCAGCAGGCCATGTACACCTCTGCGATCCAGAACCACCACAAGCCTTCTTATCCCACCAAGTACTTTGACGCAAGGAGGTAACGATGAGAGAAACCATCTATCTCATGCAGTCATCCTTTGCAACCGGCGAAGTATCCCCTGAAGTCGCCAGCCGCATAGATATGGAGAAATACCAGGCCGCTTTACTGCAGGCCGAGAACTGCTATATCAGGCCTTATGGCGCTGTATACAAAAGGCCCGGATCCATATATTGCGGCATGGCCAAGAAGAATAAAGTTCGTCTGATTGAATTCAAGTCTACCGTGAACCATGCCTTTCTCCTTGAAGTAGGAGAAGGGTATATCCGCATCTGGAAGGACGGAAAATTTACCAATCAGGAAATCGTGACGCCTTACAAGGAATCCGAACTTCCTAAGCTCCGCACCTGCCAGAGCGCCGACATCATGTACATCGCCTCCGGCACACATCCCGTCATGCAGCTCAAACACTATTCTGACACCGACTGGCGCTTCGAAAAAATGGTGATGAATAGTCAGTACTTCGATGAGTCCTTAACCGTTAGTAACAACGTGGTAGACGAGACATGGAATAAAGCCGGAACATACGCATGGGAATGCCACAAGACAGGGAACTATACTGTGACCGTAGCGGGCGGCGGTGGCGGCGGAGCCGATACCGTGAGCCACTACAGAGACAGCAGATACAAAGAGGACGGAAGTACGGTAGAAGCTGCCGGAGGTATCGGCGGGAATGGTGCTGCTGTATCGCAGACTGTCTACTGCAAAGAAAATACCACTTACACCATCACCGTAGGGGACGGCGGTGAAAAAGGATCACCGGGGAATTCCGGTGGAAATTCCACAGCCTTCGGACTCACCGCGCAGGGGGGCGGCGGGGGACAACTGGGTACATTCACCGGTAAAGCTAGGGTAACAGGAAGACCGCACAGACACTACATCGTATATACGGGGCATGCGGGTGAAGCAGGCATCTCCTACGGCAATGGCGGGCAGGGAAGTTATAACAAAGGGAATCCAGGATGGGTGGCCGTCAAATCCATGGATGAGCCCACACTGACTGTCTCCGGAATATCTGGAGAAGTCACTCTTTCGTCCGACAAATCATTCTTTTCCTCTGATATGAAAGGCATGTGGATGAAGATTTCTCAGGACATCGCTTCCAAGTCCGTCACCGCCAGCGGGGCCATGACCACAGATCCCATACCGGTAGGAAACGGATGGAAGATCATCACCCATGGCACATGGACGGGACAGGTGGTCATCCAGAAATCCACGAATGGCGGCGAATGGAAAGACTTCAGGACATACAAATCGAATGACGACAACAACGTCAGCGAATCCGGCACCGTCGATGAAGCAGATAATGTCAGAATGAGACTTGTCACCACTGCCGGTAAAGCCGATCTCACATCGACCGCCTACACCAAGTCCGGTATCATTCAGATCGAAACTGTGAATTCAGCAACCAGCGCCACCTGCCTTGTGAAAAAAGTCATTGGCCAGGCGGGGAAAGTCGACAGCTACTCCTTCGGCGCATGGAACGAAAAATACGGCTATCCAAGGACCGTGGGATTCTTCCAAGATAGATTGATTTTTGCCGGGACGAAGACGCAGCCATACGTCCTATGGATGAGCAAGACTGGAGACTACAACAATTTCTCCGTCGAAAAAGTCTCCGGCACCGTGACAGACGACAGCGCCATCTGCCTTTCCTTTATTTCCCGTCAGCAGGCGGAGATCAAGCACATCTGCCCGGCCAGCGACCTCTTCGTCTTGACCGACTCCAATGAATGGATCGTTTCCGGCGGCAGCACCGTCACACCGTCCAAATGCACCAACAAGGCGCAGACCTTCCGCGGATGCACGGAAGTCGAACCTATCTCCATCGGCAGCCGTCTGATCTACGTGCAGAAACGGTCCCAGACTGTGCGAGACATGGCCTACTCTTTCGAGACCGATTCCTACGACGGCATGGACCTTACCCTTTTGGCCAAGCACCTTTTGAGAGGAAAGACCATCGTAGACGCTGCCTATATGCAGGATCCCGACTCCAGACTGTATTTCGTCCGTTCCGACGGGGAAATCATCTGCCTCGCCTACATCAATGACCAGAAAGTCTATGCATGGTCCCATATCATCACAAAAGGGAAGTATCTTTCCGTATGCACCGTGGCAGCCGAAGAGACCGACGAAGTCTACACCGCCGTCGAAAGAAACGGTAAAACCTATATCGAGAAGATGGGAACAGACAAAGACTCCCAAGATCCGAAAGACTACATCATGACCGACTGCTCCAAAGTCCTCACCTTTGATGAGCCTGACGATGCAGCGTCAGTCGACTGGATCACCGGGACAGTTTCCGTATTGGCAGACGGGAAATTCTTCGAAGACGTAGAAATCAAAGAAGGAACAGTGACACTTCCCACCAAAGTTTCCTACATGATCATCGGCTACCCCTACCGGATGACCATCGAACTGCCTAACGTAGAAATCCAGGCACAGAACGGCACCATGCAGGGAAGATATAAAAACGTACGCACCGTTTCCCTAAGACTGCTGCACACCTTAGGCGGCAGTATCGGAAACGGCGTAGGAAGAAATGACACCATCAAGTACGAGGAGCTCTCCGATCAGAAGATCCGCCTCTACACAGGAGATAAAGAAATCACCATACCCAACCAGGGCGTAGAGAAGAACGGACGAGTCATCATCATCTCTTCCGATCCCTACCCCTTCTACCTGGCAGCATTGATCAGAGGAGTGATCGTCAGTGAATAACAGCTACTACGGCGTGGACATCCGCACCATTGACAGCCTTGCCATGGCCGACCTTTTATCCCAGATCCTCGCGGGAAACATGCGAAAAGAAGACAGAGAAGAATTAGAAGCCCAGGGGCGCATGCCTTATGGCGGCCTCTATGAAAGCATGACAACTTCCATAGAAGCTTACTATGCCATTCATGAGCGCATGCCGCTCGCTGCCTTCGGAATCGGCCTATGCCCGGAGGGATGCTCCATCTGGATGCTCGGAACTACTATGTGCGAGCGCCACAAGAAAGCCCTGGTCGCCTGCATGCAAGACTACATCAAGGACAGCTTGAAGAAATACAAAGTCCTTACCAATTACATTTCCAAAGACAACACCAAAGCCCTCCGCGTCATTAAAAAGATGGGAGCGGAGTTCGGCGATGAAGTAGAAACGGGCGGGAAAACCTTCGTCCGCTTCACATTAAAGGAGTAACTATGTGCAGCGTATCCGCCGCCCTGATCGGCTTAACCGCCGCGCAGGGCATCACATCCATGGCCTCTGCCCATCAGCAGGCCAAAGCACAGTCTGCTTATTACAATTCTCAGGCAGAAGCCGCAGAGCAGAACGCGAGAATCGCAGACAAACAGAGAGAGCAGATTTCTGACAAGTACCTGCAGAAACAGCAGCAGCTTGACGCCAGAAGACGATTAGTCATTGGCCAGCACGCGGCAGAAGCAGGAGCAAGCGGCCTCACTAGCTCCGGATCCGTGCAGGACATGGACGCTGCCACGATTGACGAATGGAGAAATTCATCCATGAATCTTTTAGGCAATCAGAGAAATGACACCAAGAGCGCCTACATCAATCAAGTGAACTATATCAATCAGGCAAACAGCGCAAGAGCTGCTGCCTACAACGCCGGGCAGCAGGGGAAGCAGGCCATGTTTGGCACCCTCCTTTCCACGGCTGCTTCCATCTACGGCGTAGCCAAGACCTATGGGGGCACAAAAACTTCCGCGCCGCCAGCCTCCGGTGGACTTCACCACCAGGCGGCTATGAGCGGAATGCCGGAGACCATGGAAGACCAGGTATATGCCATGAATCAGTACAAGCCGCAAAAACTTTCCTTGACCAAGAGTCCCTACTCATGGCTAGGCGGCTTCAAGATCGGGAGGTAAAGCATGAAACTCTCTCAATTTTCAGGGGATATCAATAAGAACATCATGCAAGGGAAGATCATCCCGACCACGACACTAGAAAGCGCAGGAGGGAATACCGCAGGACTTACCACCTTAGGGAAGGCTGCAGGTGCCGTATCGGACATGCTGGGGAAGGTATGGCTGAAAGACCAGAACGATAAGATCTTCGACGCAAAGAACGACTACGAGCAGCGCATCAATTCCCTTATGGACGATGAGAACACCGGCCTTTTCAATACCCATCAGGGCAAGGCTGCCGAGAACCTGCAGAAAGACTACACCGACCAGGAGCAGAAGATTTATCAGCAGGTCCTGCAGGATCATGGTATCTCTTCTGATTACGCCGTCCGAGCTTTCGGGGAACAGAGAGCACAGTCTCAGACCTCGAACCTTCGCATGATCGACAAGTACCAGCGAAAGCAGATGGAAGACTACGCGGGAAATCAGATTTCCTTGATGACCGGCAACATGGTGAACCAGTCCGTCAAAGACCCCGACTCCCTCATCACGAACTTCGGAAGCTGGGAGAAGAACACCACTGCCATTCTGGCAGGCCTCAGCATGGATAGCGCAGCCATTGACGTCAAAATGAAAGCGCTGAAGAACGATAAAGCCAAAGAAATCATGCAGTCCTATCTCACCACTGGCGACTACAGCGCAGGCCTCAATGCCATCGCCTACATGAAATCACAGGGGATAGACGAACCGACACTCAAGGCTTACAAAGACCAGTTCCTTCAGAAGAAAATGACGCGGGAAATCAAAAGCAGCGCCGAAGACTACGTCAAAGGAAACGGGCTGAACCTCACTACCATGACATGGGAACAGTTCCGGGATGCATGGAGGAAAGACCACCCCGCGCCGGCCTCTCAGGGGAAAGGCAGCGTCACGGGAAACCAGATCGCGGAATTTGCCAGAAACAACTACACCGAAGGCGACCAGTGGATGGGAAGCGTCACTAAAGATCCCACCATCCAGTGCGATTCATGGACCGCTGACGTCTATGCCAAGACCGGCCTTTTCCCGGACGGGACAATCACGCACGGTTCCGACTTCGGAGACGCCTATCACAAGGCGGGTGACGGGTACGAGCCGCAGGCCGGGGATTTCATCGACGGGGAAAAGCACGTCGGCATTTATTTAGGGAACGGCCAGTACATGGCCAGAAACTCCTCCGGCGGTATCCACATCGGGAGCATGGACGAGTGGAATGAATGGTTCGGGAAACCGATCGGCTACGGATCCGTAGCCGAGGCCAAGGGCGAAGCGGCGGACGACATGTCAGATGAAGAACGCGCCGAGCTGCAGGACAAGAGCGATGCTGCCTTAAAGCAGCAGTACGCCGAGATCCGCTCGAACCAAGTGGCTTACATCCAGAGCAGAGTGCAGAACATCACCAAAGGCATCCTCGAAATGGAGCAGAACGGTTCCACACCGGGGCAGGCTTATGAGTACGCCGCGGATATTGTGAATAATGATCCCTTGCTGAAGGACTCTTCGGCGGGCGTCACACTCTTGGGCCGTCTGATGAATCAGAAGAGAACCTATGAAAAATCACAGAACAGAGCTGCCAATGTAGGCAGAGGACTTGATACCAGCGGCTGCCTCAAAGAGAAACAGTTCAACGCCTTAGAAGGATTTATCGGGACGAAAATCAATTCCATCGAAGACCTAGACAACACCATCAAAGACCTGCAGGAAGAAGGCGTCTACCTCACTGCAGAACAGGACGCCAAGATTCGGAAAGATGTCATCGACTGCGGAAACGGCGTGGGAACCTTTGCCGTCAAGATCCCGGACGATGACGCTGCCATTGCGGCCATGTGCTATACCAATACCTCCGCCGTCACCTCGACAGCGAAAATGCTCATTAAGAGAGAAATTATGGATTTCAAAAACGAGCAGGGGAGAGATCCTGATAATGACGAACTCCGCACCATCTACTACGATGTGATCGGGAAAGAAGGCCTCGACAGCACTGGTAAAACGAAAATCGGCGGGATTAACATCTTCGGTGTAAACCTTTTCGGGGATGACTACGAAGCTCCAACCATGAGCAAAGCACAGGCCTACAACGATCACATCAGGGAAACGTCGCGGGCCGTAGACGAAGATGGAAATCCGAATGGTTTCTACATTGACGTGGACTACGGGAACGGAAAGACTGAGACCAAGTGGGTATCTGATGAACAGATGAGACAGATTTCCAATGGAGAATTAAGCGTATTCGATATTTGAGAGGAATCACAATGGACGAAGAAATTTTAGGAAGCGTGCTGCATGGGGTTAAGCCAAAGGACTACACACCCATCCAGGTGAGACCGACACCGGAGTTTGGCGGCATTCAGCTGACTGAAGAGCAGCAGGCCAAGAAGGATAATATGGAATCCGTCAAGGATGGAGAGATCCTGCCCTTAGGCGGCTTCACTGACACCGTAGAAGCCCAGTGGGAATCCGCAAAAGACCTCGTGAAATCTACCGACGTATATAAGAACCTCTTTGGGAACAGCGCACCGGATGATAACCGCCTCGAACAGTCTGAGAAACTTGGAAGTGCGCTAGGCATTGCCCCACAGCTGATTGCCTCCGATCCGGATATGTACAAGGCAGCTGTCACCACCTATGAGAGACAGAGGAATGCGGCCGCGCTGAACAACCAGCCATTTTCTGCTAAGACCTTGAATGAACTCTACCCGGAACTCGACACGGAAGACCCCGTGGCCACCACCATTGCCCTGAAGGACTATACCAATATCCTGAAGAACCGCGAAGCAGCAGCGCAGGGCGCGGCGGTTTATACCATGCCGGAAAGCAAGCTCACCGACCTTTCCAACGTCATTGGCTACCTCTACGACACCGGCACCCATTTTGTGGGCACCGCCTATGAAGCCGGACAGGCCCTTGACGCACAGAGCGAACTCATGTACAAAGCTTCCATCGGGGAAATCTCCGATGAAGAAGTAGAGAAAGCCATTCCAGGACTGATGAATGTCCAGAAATCATACAACGCAGAAATCGGGGACTCCTACGTGGCCAAGATTGTAGGGGAAACCATCTCCCAGCTTTCCATGCAGAAGAATATGATCATGCGCGGCGCAGCAGAAATCATCGCTCCGATCGCCCCATTGGCGCAGCCTATCTTAGCTGCTACCAAAACAAACCTGCCGCAGATCGCCACCTTAGGCGCTGCATCTGCAGCGAGCGCCGTAGGAGCCACGGGAGCTGTGGCAGGAGCAGCCGTCACAGGAGCGGCCGCACTGGCAGGGCTCATCGCCTTAGGCACTGCTTCCGTCTTCACAGGAACCTATAGAGCAGAAGCTGGACAGGCGTATTGGGATTGGCGCGCCAAAAAGGATAAAAACGGGAAATCTGTTTATACCCGGGAGCAGGCCATTGGCCATGCCAAGAGAGTCGGAAGGATCAATGCAGCCATTGAAACCGGTGCATGGGAGCTCGCACTCAAGGGCATCACCAGAGTCTGGGGGAGCGACGCAGCCAAAGCCGTCATCAAGAACGAAGCCGCCATGAAGAAACTGATCGGCGCAGGGAGAGCAGCCGTAGGAGCTAAAGCCATCGGATACGGTGCGAAACAGTTCGCCAAAGTGGCGGCGCCTGAGATCGCCGAAGAAGGCCTGCAGTCTCTTTCCGCAGATATCGATACGAACCTCTTTGGGAAAGAAACTGTTCCCGTAAGAGAGATGATGGGGAATGCCTTGGACGCCATGATCGAAGCTGTCCCCTCCGTTGTTGGTATGTCGATCGGCGGTGCTGCTTTAGCAGGCGCAGGGGCCCATAGAGCCATGAAGAGAATCGCTGGTCTCTCCGAAATGAAAGACGCCGTTATCGAATTCAAACGTGAGAACGAAAGATCCATGCTGCAGAAACTCATGGATCTCCGCTCCGAATCATCCCTTTACAAAAAAGCACCGGAAACCTACCGGAAGACACTGCAGAACCAGCTCGATCATACCGGCTCCGGCACGCTTTACATCGACGCTTCCGCAGCGGCCGAAAATGAAAAGACACACGATGCCTTAAACAAGCTCGTAGAAGATGGCACGATCACCGCTAAAGAATTAGATGACGCCATCAAGACCGGCAAGCCCTTAGAGGTAGAGACCGGGAAATACATGCAGACCGCCACCCCCGAGACCCATGAAGCCCTTTCCGACTACACCACCATGGACAAAGGAGAAAAAACGATCCATGCCATCCGAGAAGAACGCCAGCGCATGAAAGACATGATCGACATTGTCACCATGACACGCGAAAAAAGAGAAGCGGCCGCTACAGAAAAAATCTTGAACGACCACTTCTCCGATGATACCGATATTGGAAGAGAAGATAGGGACACCGCAAGAGAAATTCTTTCCGGCGGCTTAGATCATATCGAAGACACCTGCAAGACCATCCTCCAGGAAGCCAAAGACGCATGGGGAAAGCTGACCGGCGTCAAAGAACTCCAGGACTACATGGAACGGAGAAAGACACAGGACGCCAACACATCCAATGAAAAAGGCGTCGATATGTTCGACGTCGGGGAAGGGAAAGATCGGGTACATCTCAGAGTTTCCAAGAACCCAGATTGGTATCAGGATTTTTATGGTGCATACGGAAGAGCACCAAACCAGCGTGAACTCTACGATATCGCCCAAGAAAAAATCATTGCCGAGAATGATAAAGGCGATGAAGAATCGAAAGCTGCCATTGCAGAGATCGAAGAAGCCAAGAAGAGAGTCGAGTCCATCGAGAGAGTGAGTGAGACGCTGAAATCCTTAAACAAAGAAGATCTCATCGCGCAGACACTACTGGATCCCGAGACCTATGAAGAAGCCTACAAGCCGCTTCTTGAAGAAATCAAAGCCGCAGGAAACGGCGCCGTCACCAAAGCCGCGCGAGACTCCGCCTTAGTCTTGGCAAAGATCGCAGAGAACTTCCATAAGAATTATGGCGTGCCATTGAAATTGGCCATGGTAAAAGCGGGGGAAGTCGTGGGAATCCGAGAAGGAGCCTACGGTATGGCTGCCTTCGACGTCAGCCGGTCCGGAATTTCCAGTGTTTCCCAATTTATGGATAGAATCAAAGCTGGAAAGACAGCAGGCGAAAAGCCCAATAAAATAAGATACACCGGGGAATTCGGTGTATCTTATTCGGAAGAACAGGTTAGCCACGCAACAACACGGCACAGGGGGCACGTGCTTACCAAAGAACAGATGGATGATATCGAAAACCATTTGGATGTGCTGCATAATCCTGCCCTATCGAGCAGAGGTGACGCATTAAGTGGAAGGTATCACGGGAAATCGGTATTGTGCCGTATAGATGGAGACTTAGGATCTTACTACGTTGTACTTGAGGTATCAAACGACAATGGTGTGGTTTGGTTCAAAACGGGTATGGCCGGGGGAAAAGAATCCATAGATAAAATAATAGCGGAACATTCTGCTGGCAGCCTTTCGTATAAAGACGCAGGGACGACCAGTCAGAACAATTCCGCTATTACCATAGACAGATTACCAAATGCGCTTGGCATCGTCAAGAAAGATGCCTATCACCAAATTGTCAAGAAAGGCGTCAATAGAAAAAAGGCTATCAACGAAATTCTCCAGAGAAGCCCTAATTGGCCCATACCCGAAGAAAAAGTTGATAACCTTTTATCTGCTCCTAATGTAGCAAATGAAGAAGATCTTGTCAAGCTGAAAAGCGAAAATCCCACCTACTACCAGACGGCTGCAGACAAAGACCTCGTCGTCTATCACAATGTTTCTACTGGCAAATTGAGAGAAGCCATCAAGCTGGGCGGGCTCCTGAAAATGGCAGCCGTGAAGGTCATGCAGGAGAACAGCGCGCCACAGGACCAATACTGGCAAATCAATCCCGACATAAAGGGCGACACGGTTCTTCAAGTCGTCGATCTGACAGAGGCGGCTAAGGAAAGGGGAATCATTACCCCGCAGCAGACGAAAGCCTTCTTGCGCACATTGGTAGGAAACTTTAACGAAGAGACGGCCGACGGGAAAGCGATAATCAAGATATTAAAGAAACGCATTGATCATGTGGCTTATTCAAGTAAAATTAAACCGACGCAGGAAGTAAGAGACGTTTGCAATAATGGCATTTTTAATTTGAAGGAATTAGTAAATCATGCGGTTCTGGTAGAAAGTAACCCAAATGAAAAAGTAAAACGTGATACCGGGTTAAGCACAGCGCAGAAAAGAAAACAGCGGGAACGGAACGCGGTACTCAGTTATCATCGTTTCTATGTTCCTGTACGAATTGGCGATACTATATACACCGTGCGGCTAGTGGCAGAGGAAGGGCGAAATGTTATAACGCTTAATCCTACCATGCTAAATCTATATGATGTAATAGCCGATAAAGAGCAAAATAAAAAAAGACGCGAACCCCTCCCGGGACCACCCGGTAACGGGCTATCCCTGGTGGAGGACGGTATCGCGCCTTTTGATACCATTACTATAGCGGAACTATTGAAAGATGTCAAGAGCCACACAGGAGAGCCCTATTTCCAAGTCGCCGCAGATCATTCTATTACTCATGGACCGGTAACGGGGAACACTGGCAAGTACCAGGGCGCGTACAACCCGACGACCAATGTCATTGAAATTTTCAATGGTGCGAACCAGTCCACAGTAGTGCACGAAGGCGGGCACATGTTCCTGACTGCCCTTCTTAATCTTTCCCGCATGAACGATGAAGAACTGCGAGAAGCTTTCACGGCGGAATATCGAAAGCACCAGACATCGGAGAATAGAGAAAAGCCGCTGGGTCCAAGGGACTTGCAGGACATCGAGTCGCAGATGAAGGCAAGCCGGGAGAAGGTGGAAAAAGATCTGGAAACCATCCGAGATTGGGCGGGATTTTCCGAAGAGCACCTCGCCGAATACAAGGGGACAGCGCTGGAAAAAGAATTTATGCAGCACGCCGAAGCCGTCCGCCGCGGGGATGACGGAGCGGAAGAACGCTGGATGCAGGAACGCTTTGCTCGAGGCTTCGAGAAATACCTCATGGACGGCAGCGCACCCACCAAAGAAATGCAGGGGGTCTTCCGACGGTTCAAGAAATGGCTGACCGACATCTACAAGACAGCAAAGAGTCTGGGGAACGTAGAACTCACACCTGCAATCAAAGACATCTTCGATCGTATGATTTCCACAGAAAGCGAGATCAACGCATGGGCCGCGCAGCGAAAACTGGAAGCGATAGATAAGACCGTCAATGTGAACCAGTCCGAACTGGGCAACCTCAAGGCATGGGCTGAGAGCGTCAAGGACAAAGCTCTGGAGAAAGCCATGAGTTACTACCTTCATATGGTGAGAGAAGAAGCCATCGAAAACTTCAAAGCCTCCATTTCTTCTGAAGAAGAGAGAACCAGCTTCATCGAGTCTCTGGGAGAAGAGAATGAGATCTATCAGATCGAGACCATTTACAACTCCGACACATTCCCTACAAAGAAAGACCGTGACGAATTTCTCCAAATGGCCGGGTTCACAGAAAAAGATCTGAAAGAGAAGCTGAGAGCTGCTGGCGGCACTACGGAAGAACGGTGGAACAAGCACATCGAAGAGATGGTGCAGCACTATCGGGAAGAAGCATTAACCCCGGAAGCCATCAGGGGCATGGCCGAAGAAATTCTTCGATCCCCGGAAGGCATGGCCAAGAAGTCTCGCATCGAAGCCATGCTGCTTGAAAAGAAAGTTTCTGCTTACATCCATCTCGTCAATTCTATGCAGATGGAACTCAAACGGTCCAAAGACAAGAAAAAGACCGCGAGAGAAATTCGCAAGCGATTGGGACTTGTTTCCGAAAAAGAAACAACAGAGATCGACAAGCAGACAGATGTGATTGCCAAGTCGGAAGATAAGATCGCAAAGCTGGAGAAGCAGAAGAAGCTGCTAAAAGAGCAGCTTGAAAAAGCGAAAGCAGAAGCTGCAGCAGCCAAGGGCGAGAACAAGTCCAGAAAGGAATCACAGACTATCCTTGAAGGAAACATGCGAGCCCTTGAGGCCGAGCTTGAGAAGGAACGCGCCCAAAGAGCAAAGGCCGACAGCACCACAAAAGACGCAGAACTCACCGCTGCTGATCTTGCGGTGCAGCTCCAGACTATGGTAGACGGGCTCAAAGAGTCCAGAGAGGCCATGCGCTTCAAGATGAAGGAAATCAAAGAGGACGCCAGAAATACATTAGGCGGCGAGAAACTCTCCCATGCCACGAGTTGGCGATGGTGGGAGAACAAGGCGCAGATTGCAGAAGCCCGCGCCATGAAAGCGGCCGCAGGCAATGACTGGGAAGGCGCTGCTTATTGGAAACGTGAGCAGGCGCAGTGTCTCACCATGGCCAAGCTCGCCAGGGCAAACGAAGAAGAAATCCGTCGCACCCTTCACGGAGGCGGCGGGAAAGTCACTACGCCGCTTCTTAACGAAAACGGCATGGAACGGTATGGCATTTTAGGTATCCTGAACCGGATCTCCCGAACGGATAAACCAGTCATGATGAAGGACGACGCACGCTACTTCGTGCAGCACATGGCATACGTCTTAGGCCTCACGAAGAAAGACGGCATCTTGCCTATTGACGAGAGCGGGCAGGAGAGACCCTTCAACTGGCGCTGGCTTGCCGTAGAGATGAATCCCATGCAGGCTATGGACGATGATCGCTACATGGCCGAAGACATCATCCCGGGATGGATGAGAAGCGCCTTCGACGGTTCAAGTCCTATGAAGCTGAAAGACCTCACCATGGATCAGTTCCGAGAAATGGCTAAAGTCATGAAGGCTGTCTACAAATTGGGCCGAAGAGAGTACGAGGGGAATACCTTAGGCACCTCTTTCGATGACGCGGCACAAAAGATCCACGATGAGATTATAGATAACTGGACGCACCGCGTGGCCACTCCGGGACTCAAGAACCAGACTGCCACTAACCTAGACAGGCTGGGGACAAAAATCCACAGCCTCATCAAGGACATTACGCTTCCCGAGATTCTGATCGAACGGATGGGGAAGTCTGCTGCCGAGTATTTCTATAAACCCATGGACAAAGCGGCTGCCCATCTGCGAGAGCTAAAGAGTGCAGCACGAGTCACCTTCCGGAAGAACTTCGCGATCTACTCCAGAAAAGAATGGACAGCGATCCGAAGCAAGAAGCTCTACACCGTAGGGCTAGACGAGCGCGGTAAACCCGTTTCCTACACCAAGGAGCAGCTCCTCGCCATGGCCTTAAACTTTGGCACCAAGTCCAACAGAGAACGCCTCATAGAGACCTTATGGTTGAGCGATACCTTGAACACCGACGAGAAAACCATACTGGACATGCTGGATAAGAACCTCACTGACAAGGACTGGGACTTCGTAGAAAGCGTATGGGAGCACCTTAATTCTTACTGGGGCGAGAGAAACAAAGTCCAGAATGATCTCTACGGCACGCCCTTAGGGAAAGTTCAGGGCGAAGATTTCACGCTGAAGTCGGGACGTGTCATCCATGGCGCGTACTATAGAATCAAGTACGATCCATTAAGCAGCACGAAGACGAGCAACTTCTCAACAACAGACATCGCTAAGATGGACATGCAGAATATTTCTTCCTTCTCCTTAGGTATGGGGAGCACCAAGCAGCGTGCAGGAGCTTCCGGCGGGCAGAAGCTCCGCCTCGACCTCGACGTATATGTAGAGGCTGTCAATGAAGCCATGCAGCACATCGCCATGCGAGAAGCCACCGTAGACGTTTACAAGCTCCTCAATCGGAAAGAAGTCGTGGCAGCTATCGAAAACACCGCAGGCCCGGAAACCCTTTCTCTGCTGCAGGGATGGGCCAAGGACTGCTGGCACTCTTCCATTAAGGATATGAGCGAATGGGACTCTACCTTAGGCAGAGCCCGGCGGCGCTTCAACTTCACAACGATGGGGTTCCGATTCTCCACAGCTTTACTGAATATCGGGAACATCACCGGCATGATGGAACGGATGGGAGCAGCCAATGCCCTAAAGGCTGTCGGAGATTTCTATTTTCATGGGAATATCGTAGAGCAGCGGCGATTTATTCAAACCAAGTCCACTATGATGAGAGACCGAGGTGCCACCATCGATCGGGATATGTACATGCAGGACAGATTGCCGGTAGGGAAGAACGAGTCCAAGTTCCGCTCCAAGATCGAGCACGGCAAGTATGGCGTCGATACCTTAAACTCCAAGGCCTACTGGCTCATCCAGGCGACAGATGAAATGTTTTCCTTGCCAGAATGGTTATTCACTTACAAGAGAGCCATGGCCGCTATGGAAATCGAAGGCAAGCTCAATAGAGACGAGATGGACGCAGAAGCCGTGAGACTTGCCGACAAAGCTGTGAGAGAGACTTTTGGATCCAATGAGACCAAAGACCAGACCAGCTTTATCAGGAAGAACGGAATTCTTGCACAGATGACCACCTTCTATAGCTACACGAACCTTGTCACAAACCAGTTTATCCGCGCAGGGTATATCTTATACGACAAGGGAGACGTGAAGCAGCTCCTCGCAGCCACGTGGTATTGGTGGATCCTAGGCGCTTTAGTCGAAACAACCTTACGAGAAATCGGCGACGACACTGATGATGAAGATAAATGGAAGAAGAAATTCCTCCATGTCATCGCCTCCGGCGGCCCCATTGGCGGCATCCCTCTTGCAAGAGAAGCTATCCCGTGGACAGTAGATTTCTTTACCGGGAAATCCTTCGGGTCCGCCGCTCCGGATGCTCCCTTCTTCGACACCTTAAAGCACATGGAAAGCTTTCTCAAAGCTGCCAAGAAAGGCGACCTGATCGAGATGGGGAGAGGAGCCACCAAGGCCATCACAAGGACATCCATACCCGTCCCGGATACCATCACAGATGCCTTCTGGAACTTCATGCGAATGGCCTGCACAGACACCGAATTCACCATGTGGGATTGGTTCAGGAAATCACTTTGGGACAAAACACTCAAGGAGAAGAAAAAATGATCGAACGATTTTATTATCGGCTGATTGGTTGCCATCCGTAGAAGTGAGTCAGGGATTCATTTAGAAAGGAGGGATTACATGATCAATACAAGCGTCAACCGCGTACTGTACAAAGGGGACGGGACGAATACCGCATTTCCCATATCGTTCCCTTTCCTGGACAAAAAAGATATTACGGTAGCGCGGGTAAGCAAAGATAATGAAACCACAGAGCTCAAGGGAGACTACTTCATCGACGACACATCAAGGACGGTTCATTTCCCTGGCTATTCCCCTGGAGAAGACAAGCCGGAAGCCGAGCGACCGCCAGTCCTTCAGAATGGCGAGTGCCTTCTGATTTATCGCAGCATCACGATTAACCAAGAGTCTTCATTAGGAAATGTATGGCCGTTCGATGTCATAGAAGATGCACTGGATAAAATCACCATGATCATGCAGGACTTGAATGAGAAGCAGAAACGCTCCATTCAGATCCCGGAATCGGCTGATCCGGATACTTACCGTACGAATTTCCCTTATCCCAAAGAGGGGAATGTCATCGTTTGGAGAGGCGGGAAGCTCGTCAACGAAGACTACCAGAATGCCATAGGGCAGTACATAGATCAGGCAAAGAAATCTGCAAATGCAGCAGCGCAGAGCGCCGATCGTGCAGAAGCCAGCGAGATCAATGCCAAGGAAACTTTGAAAATTTTCGTAGTTAAGAAGAAAGAGCTGCAAGACTTCGTCATGGAACTTGAAGACGGATCCGAAACGGATCTTAAGGACTATACCAGAAAACTACTGGAAAGTCTTGATACCTACGGAACGAATATCAAGGAGGAACTTCTTACATTGGTAGAGAGTGCAAAACATTATTCGGAAATCGCTAAAGAAGCGGCTGGATTCGATCCTGAGCGCTACTACACCAAAGACGAAACCTCACAGAAAATTCAGGACGCCATTTCCATGATCCTTGAATTTGATGACAAATCATTCTAGGAGGCAGCTATGTACAAAGTCATACAGAACAACCTGTACCTGACAAGGGGAGACACTGCCGTATTCCCTTTAAAAGTCACGTACATGGATGATACAGAGTACAACTTCGAAGAGGGAGACAAAGTCCTTTTTACCGTCAAGAAAAAGACAACAGACGGCGAAGCACTTTTTCAAAAAGAAATCACCAACGGGATGCTGTTTCTCATGCCTGAAGACACGAAGGCCCTTCCATACGGAAGATACTGCTATGACGTGCAGCTTACGAAGCAATACGGGACAGTAAGAACCATTATCCCTCCGCATATTCTGAAGATCTGCGAAGAGGTGACGTTCTGATGGGACCGCTTAAAGGAATCTTCACCGCAGAACCTCAGATTCAAGGAGAGTTTCTCTCGTTTGGTTCCAGAGAAGAAATGTCATACCAGGAAAGAGAAGTCATTCCTTCAGCCAAGGATCAGATCATCACGCCCGAAGGAGTGAGAGGCTGCCTTTCTAAAGTGATTGTCAGAAAAATCCCTCAGAACTACGGGAAAATTTCTTACAACGGAGAAGCACTAATTGTCGAATAAGGAGAAAGAGTATGAGTAAAAATGTAAAAATCAACGGCGCGACCTACGAAAACGTACCGAAAGTATCCATCCCATTAGCCAATGGCGAAGGGAATGCAGATTTCTACGACACGTCATCAGACACAGCAGTCGCCGGTGACATTCTAATCGGGAAAACAAGTCACAATGCAGGCGGCCTGGTTACCGGCTCCATGCCAAATAATGGTGCAGTCACCGGATCTGTTGGCACCAAGGATGGAAAGTACATCATTCCGGCGGGCTATCACGATGGCGCTGGTACAGTCATCATCGATGCAGCCGAGCAGGCCAAGCTGATTTCCGGAAATATCAAAGCGGGTGTCACCGTATTAGGAGTGAGCGGCTCCAGCAGCGTAGTAGAAACCAAAGATGGGACAGCGACCGCAGGAGAAATCATTAAAGGGAAGACGGCCTATGTAAACGGTTCAAAAATAACCGGCGCACTCTCATTGATTTCCGTCACACAGGACGCAATCACTAAAGCACTCACCATCAAATAGGAGACGCTATGAAACAAGACGTGAAGATAGCCGGAGCTGCATATTCTGGTGTACCTTCCGTGATTATTCCCACAACAACGGGAGGTATAGCAAGGTACGTCGAGATTTCAGATACCAGCGCCACAGTAGCGGACGTCAAAGCAGGCAAGACATTCTATCAAGCCGACGGGACTTTCGCTACAGGGACAGGCACGGCTGCTGATTACGAAAGTTTCGATGAGAAAGAATTCTAGGTGAAACATGAAAGGGTTAGTATCAGATACCAATCTTAAAGCCATAGGGAACGCAATTCGCGAGAAAACTGGGAAAACAGCAACGATTAAAGTTGCGGACATGGCCGAAGAAATCAAATCAATTAAAGTAAGACCGAAGTTTATTATCAAGAAAGCAGATGGGACAAATAAACCAGTTTGGTCCATTGTTTCCTCCAAGGACAAACCGGAGGGCGCCGACGTGTGGACGAAAGGAGTATAACAATGGCATTAAAAGAAACGTGGCAGTCTTACAACGAGACGACAAAGCAATACGAAACATCGCATCCAGAGACGGAAGTTTCCCAGGTGGTAGGACTTGCTGCCGCTATCGAAGCGGGGGCTAAAAGCGCGATCGATAAAAATGAGGATTCAAAAACTTATGCGCCGAAAGAATCCCCCACCTTTACAGGGACAGTAACGGCCGCTAATGTTACGGTATCCACATCCTTAACCATCCCCGGAGGTAAAGTATGGATAAAATAAAAAACGCCATCATACATTGGTTAGGCGGATGTACTGCTGAAGAAAAGCACACCGTCGAACTTCAGCGCGACCGTCTGTATGCAGATCTGAAGGCGAACGAGCAGGAGCTAGCAGAGGTAAATGCAGAATTAGACAAGCTGAAAGCCGTTAATCGTGATACAGTGTTGGATATTGACGGTAAAAAAATATGGGTGGACTAGGAGGACACGATGGGGACACTTACAAAAAAACTTCACATTCTCAAAACAGGCGGAACGGAAGAGACCTGTAATATTTATACAACAGCCGAAGAAGTAGGCGGCAGTCCTTACCTCGCTCTTGAGGTTGACGGAGCAAAAGGGTATGTAAAGCTAGGAAGTACTACAGATGCCAATGCGACCCATTTAAGAGTAGAAAAAGACGGTGTGATCTATGCTGCATGGAAAGAAGCCGTGACCTATGTCAATGTAACAATTACGCAAAGTGCCAATCAGACAATCCATGTATACACTCCAAGAAAAAATGGTGGCACAGACCACACATCCTCCTTTAAGATTCCCAAGGGTACGACCTATGAAGCAGAAGTTATCCCTGCTAGTGGCTATACCGCAGGTACACTGAACGTTTCGACGGGGGGGTAATTAACAGCGATATGACGTTTAGTGCTAGTGGAGCTGCGTCAAATGTACCGACAGGAAGTAAAACAATCGAGGTTAACTATGGTCATAATACGTGGATTACAATTCCAAATAACATTAGAGTAGTTCGGGTAGGTGATCATTATATTGGAGTAACTCCAAATAAAGAATACGCACTTACTGGATGGATACCATTCATCCACCATACTGGCGATCAGGGCGACCCATTTTTACAGAACGTACACAGTGGTGTCTATTGGTACGGTACATCACCGGAGAATTATTCAGACCAAATGGAAGCCCGCTTTACTGTTTATTGGAGTCCAACAATAAACGCACACAGTCCCGATGTTACAGATTATTAGTTGTATACGAAAGGTGATTTGATGAAATCAGGAACATTTACAAATAATACATCGTTTTCAGTAACGGCTGCATCAGTTAATGTACCTACAGGGGAAATTACAGTGGGTGACGCCGTAGATTTTACAGTTCCAAATGGGGTAAGAGTTCTTGAAGTGTCGGAGAATTATAGTTCATATTCGCGGTACGTAGGCGTTACTCCGAATACAACACACCATCTCGTACTTGGACTCGAAGAATACGACCCCGGGGTTAGAATGACTTATCGTCTAGAATGTAGTACGCATCATTACAAACAATACATTGCTTGGGTGAGCTCAGAATATAGTGAGCGTGCGGTAATTAGATGGTCACCAGAGATTAACAACCACACACCAGATGTCACTGATTATTAAGAGCAGCATAGAAAGAAGGGGAAGTCATGGATTTGGAGGGAAAACATGGAATTTGATCAGTTTTCAGAAGCCATCAGCAAAGCGGCCAGCCGTCTTGGAAACTACTGGGAGGTAAAAGTCATAGCGAGTGGGATGCTAGCTGCTGCACAATTTCATCTTGAGCTTGTGTCCCTGTTCGTGATACTCATTGTCATTGACTTGGCCACAAAGTGGATAGAACTGGCGCATAACACAATCAAGACCGATGATTATACGCCTAGCCTTGTAGAAAGCATCAAGGCAATTCCGCAGGCCCATCGCATGGGCGTTATATCCAGCAAGGCGATGAAAGTGCAGTTTTGCGGGAAGATCATAGTCTATGTCATCGTAGTCATGGCTGGCTCTATCATGGATACCATGACGGAACAGGTACACCGTTTCGGTTTAGTTATGCCGCTTTGTGTATCTTACTTAGCGGCGTCTGAGTTTTTGAGCATTATCGAAAACTTGGATGAGGCGGGCATTTCTGCGGTACATAATTTGGCGGCTTTAGTGAAAAGAAAGGGGCAGTCATGAAAGTCATAGATATCTCAGACTGGAATGATCACATCAACTGGTCACATATGATTGACGAAGGCGTAGAGGGGGTTATCGTAAAAATCAGTGAAGGGCGCACGCTCTCCGAGCTTCACGGGAAGCACATCTCGGCAGCCGCCGCACGCGGCCTTCCATGGGGCGTCTATTGCTATACGCACGCCCAGACCACAGAACGGGCGGAAGAAGAGGCGGCGGTCGTTATTGAAGCTCTGGAGACCTTGGGATACGGCGCGCCGCCCTTGGGGATTTGGTTTGATGTAGAAGCCCCGGAAACGATCGGGCAGGACAGGGACGACGTGACCGCCATCTGTAGCGCCTTTATTTCCACATGCAACGCGGCGGGATACGCTGCGGGCATCTATGCGAGCCTGTCCACCTTGACCGACTGCATGAACCTAGATGATCTAGCTGATTATGTGCCCACCTGGTGCGCCCAGTATAATGAGGAATGTAATTTCCATGATTATTTCCCTGAGCGCATGCTGCAGGGCTGGCAGTTTACGGAGACATTCGAGATTGACGGTCGTGATTACGACATGAGTGAATGGTATTAAATGGAGGGACGATGTGCAGAATTACAAAAAGGCTATTGCTCTTTGCCTTCTGCTCCTTGCTTTGGCTGGCGGCTGGTACTACCTCGCGGGCCGAAACGATGTATCAGATATCGGAAAGCGAGCTGACGAGACTCGAAGCGAACTCGAATCAGCTCGCGAAGAACAACGAGACCAAGCAGCAGCTCTTGACCGAGCAGAAAACGCAGCTGACAGAAGCCAATCAGCAATTAGAGACAGTGAAGAAAGAGCTGACCGCATCCAAGAGCTTGAACGAAGCGACGCAGAGATCATTAGAGAAAGCCAATCAATCATTAACCGAGTTAGAGCAAGAGGCCGCCCACAAGATACAGGTGAAGGCTAGGCAGCGGAACTTGTGGATTATTATCGCGGGAGGAGCTCTTTATGCTTGCACCTCCAAGTAACGGGATTTCAAATTCGTCAAAAATCCGTCAAAAACTTTTAGAAAATAGAGTTGAAA
>OIZI01000112.1_pt1 | contig 41296 bp, 25 predicted proteins | sample 1588441 | NCBI WGS metagenome assembly OIZI01 (sample SAMN03283284) | human gut metagenome | biome: human-associated habitat; material: feces | host: Homo sapiens | place: Peru | collected 2012 | reverse complement strand
AGTCCGGTGGACTGTTGTGACCGCGAGCGACCAAGCGCCCGCAGGCGCGCGAGTCAAGTCCTGTCTCCGCAACCACCATAGGACACTGAAAATGATACAATTTTCAGTGTCTTTTTTGTTTCTTCAGCAAAGAAATAAATCCTCGGTTCAACCGGGGATAGAAATAATTGAAGCAGAAAGAATTGACTTGGTTATATATATTTGGTAAAATAAAACAAAAAGGTTAATCTTACGGAGTTTAACAATATGATTTCAATAGAAGAATACAAACAAAACCCGTGCGAAGCTTTGTCAATTCCATATTGGAAAGCAATTGATATAATTATTCCTGATAATGTAAAAATCATTCATAACAAAAATTTTGATGAAACTTTATTAGAAAAATACAGTGATAAACAATACTTTAGGTTAATTCACAGACTAAATTATGTTCCTGACTTTTCAAGTAATAATTTCGCCTATAAGATTTTGTCAAAAGAAAAAACAAATGAAGTTGCGGATATGATAAACGCTTCATATTCGCACACTGATGTATTTGTTTCTGCCGACTATATAAAAGGTCTTACTGAAACAAATGTATATTTCCCGGAGCTATGGATTGGTGCCTTTGATAACACTAAATTAGTAGGCTCGATTATATGTGATTTAGATACGAAGATTGGTGAAGGTATTATTGAGTGGTTACAGGTTTTGCCGGAATATAGAGGGAAAGGAATTGCTTCTGTACTTGTATGCAAGGCATTAAATATATTAAAACTAAATGCAGATTTTGCAACTGTATCAGGCGAATGCGATAACATTACAAACCCTGAAAGCATTTATCGCAAATGTGGATTTATAGGTAATGATATTTGGCATATACTAACACAGCACTAAGAATAACGATAAATTGATAGAATTGTAATGGTCACATTTATTATTGGCATTATCGTTGACTATAAAAATAGTTTAATGTATAATTCTTGAATAGTAAGTTAAATAAGGATTTAGGGAGATTTTAAATTTATGCCAAAGGTTATCGCACTATGTGGAAAAATTTGTAGCGGAAAAACATTTTATGCGAATAAAATTAAAGAAGGACAAAATGCAGTTATATTATCTACAGATGAAGTAACATTTTACTTGATGGATAATGAACAAGGTGAACGATATGACGATTTTGCAAAACGAGTTAATGAGTATTTAATGAAAAAAGCAATTGATATTGTTAGAGCTGGAGCAAATGTGATTTTAGATTGGGGCTTTTGGTCTAAAAAGGAAAGGATTAATTTAACTAACTATTATAAAAAATATAATATCCCTGTTGAGTGGCATTATGTAGATGTTACTCAAGAAAAATGGCAGGATTTAATTAAAAAAAGAAATGAATTAATTGTTTCTGGTCAGGAAGAATATAGTTTTTATTTTGACGATGGACTTAAAAAGAAACTATTAGATAGTTTTAATGAACCTTCTAAAGAAGAAATGGATATTTGGTACATCAATAAATAAGATATGTGGGGCATATGGCTGACAACAGGATTAACATGGCTTGCAACGGCTGTCTTCGCAATATGGCGTTATAAAAGTATTGAAATGTTTAGAAAATTTTAAACAACTTCCGGTTGTTAGTATCTCAAGGATGTTATATTTATTGCGATGACGAAGAATTACAAAACTATTTTAAAGAAAGAATTAGAAGGCTAAATCAGCAATAAATATGGGTGGTCACATTTTCAAGTGCAGGGTCACATTTTTGGACAGGTGGTCACATTGTATCAAATATGCTGTACAAAGACAAAAAAACACTTGCATACGCAAGTGCTTTTTTCAATGAAGCGCACCTTACGGTGCATGAAAAGTGAAGCAGGGCTTCGCCCTATGAAGCTCGGCTTCGCCGCATGGAGAGGTACGGGCGCTTCACGTTTGCCGACGGCAAACGCTTCATCACCGATTATGTTGCTATCGCGCGTGAAATCGCTGCGGCGACGGGTGAATTTTATTTCACATTTTGCGTGTGCAAAACACTTTACGCATTCATTCGGAACCGCTTTTGCGGTTCTTTTTTTGTTTTGAGTTGCATTGTGAAAAATCCGAAAATCGCTTAAAAACTATAAGAAACAATAAAAATGCAAGTCAGCTGCAAGTCAAAAACTTGATGGGTTTCGAGATAAAAAACGAGACCTGCACCGTTCAAAGTGCAGGTCTTATTCTCTCGTCGTATTTCATTCAGCAATCGCATAGACAGCTCTTGCAACGACAGCTTTATCGGTGAGCTTCTCCGCCGCTGTCTTTGACACAAGCTCACGATCGTTATCCGAGTTTTTCTCTTTAAGCCATTTCTCGGCTTCGCCGTAATCGTAAAACACCTTAACCTTAACGCAATGACTTGAGCCGTCTTTGGATTCTCTCAATACTCCGTAGATCCTGCCATGTGTTTCAAAGTACTTTTTCGCAGTCATTTTTATCGCTCCTTTAATTGTGTTATACATATTTGTTATCGCACTCATTATTTAATTTGTCAAGTATTTTTTACAAGATTTTATGAAAATCCCCATAATTTTTTAGAACTAAACAAATTATCAAGAAATCAAATTTACAAACAATAAAGACCGGTTTTGTATAATGCCGGTCTTTGAACTATGATTAAAAACAAACTTATGTTGAGTGTTTAACTTATAAAATTGCTGCTTGCCTCTCAGGCTCCTTCTTGAGGGAGAGGCGATTTTACGCAAATTTACCGCAATTTATCGGTTTCTCCTTTCTCTCCCTCGTCAGATGGAGGCTGAAGTCACTGACGGCACTGCGATTCTAAGCGGGCGAACACAGTTCGCCCCTAACGGTATTCAATTCACATTACGGTTTTGTTTGCGGGACGCCGAGGACGTCGTCCCCTACGATTAACTCAGACCCTTTGCCGCATTATCACCTCATCACGGCTTGAGCGTTTATCGGGCAAATCACATAAAAGACAGGCCTTCTCGGTTGAGAAAGCCTGTCCTTGCTATTTACAGCTTATTTTCCTTTTGTTTCGCAATAGATGCAGCGGTAGACGCGGTGCTCACGGTCGGTGAGGCGGAATATATGCGGCAGCTCCTGCTCCGTGGAGGTTATGCAGCGCGGATTTTTGCATTTGAGAACGTCGGTCAGCTCTGTCGGCAGCTCAAGAGTCCTCTTCTCGGCAATTTTGCCGTCCCTGATGATATTGACGGTAACGCCGGGGTCGACATAACCGAGGATATCGGTATCCACATCGAAATCCGAGTCGATTTTGATTATATCCTTTTTGCCCGTTTTGCGGCTTGTGACATTCTTGATAAGCGCCACCGAGCAGTCGAGCGACTCAAGCCCCAATAGGCGGTATATCTCCATGCTGCGTCCAGCGGTTATGTGGTCGATAACTATGCCGTTTTTTATCGAATCAATATTCATCATTTCACCTCCAGAAGCCTCAGAATAAGAGCCATTCGCATATACTTGCCGTATAGCACCTGCTTGAAGTAGCAGGCGCGGGGGTCGTTATCCACGGCGACGCTTATCTCGTTGACCCTCGGCAGCGGGTGCAGCACTCGGAGCTTATCAGAGGCAAGAGCCATTTTTTCGGGTGTTAAAATGTAAGTGTCCTTGAGGCGCAGGTAATCCTCCTCGTTGAAGAAGCGCTCCCTTTGCACACGGGTCATATAGAGAATGTCGAGGCCGGCTATCGAGCCCTCGAGGCTGTCGGTCTCGGTGTATTCAACGCCCGCCGCGTCGAGCTTGTCTTTCACATATCCGGGTAATTTCAGCTCCGTCGGGGAGATCAGCACGAATTTGACACCGCTGCAGCGTATCAGCGCCGAGATGAGCGAATGCACCGTCCTGCCGAATTTAAGATCGCCGCAGAAGCCGACGGTCAGGTTGTCGAGCCCTCCCTTTTCACGGTGTATCGTGAGCAGGTCGGCGAGGGTCTGGGTCGGGTGACTGTGACCGCCGTCGCCCGCATTGATGACGGGTATCGAGGCGTTCATTGCCGCCACGAGCGGCGCCCCCTCCTTCGGGTGGCGCATGGCGATGATGTCGGCGTAGCAGGATATGACCTTCGCGGTATCCGCTATGCTCTCGCCTTTGGCAGCCGAGGAGCTTTGAGCCTCGGAAAAGCCGAGCACGCTGCCGCCCAGCTCAAGCATCGCCGCCTCAAAGCTGAGACGGGTCCTTGTGGACGGCTCAAAAAACAAGGTCGCGAGCTTCTTGCCCTTGCACTTCTCGCTGTATTTTGCGGGGTCGGCTATAATATCGTCGGCAGTTGCGATAAGCTCCTCTATCTCAGTCGGGGTAAGCTCCGAAATATCAATAAGGCTTCTCATTTCATCATTCCTTTGCACCGTAAATTTTGAGGTAATTCTTTATCCGCTCAACATTCTCGGAGTTCTTCGCATCCTCCTCAAGGTACTCGATGATATCGTAGACATTGACGACGGAGTAAACGGGGAAGCCGAATTCCTCGCCGACCTCCGCCATAGCCGAGCTCTCGCCCCTGCCCTTTTCGCAGCGGTCGACCATGACGAACGCCGCAGCGACCTTTGCACCCTTGAGCGACGCGAGGATAGCCATGCTCTCCCTTATAGCGGTGCCCGCAGTTATGACGTCCTCGACTATCACTATCTCCTCACCCGCCGTGGGTTTATAGCCCACGAAAACGCCGCCCTCGCCGTGATCCTTCTCCTCCTTGCGGTTGAAGAAGAACGGCACGTCAAGCCCGTTCTCTGACAGAGCCGAGGCGGCGGAGACTGCAATGGGTATGCCCTTGTAAGCGGGGCCGTAGAGCACGGCTCTTTTATCGCCGAGCTTCTCAAAATATGCCTTGGCGTAGAATTCGCCGAGCTTTCTTATCCTGCCGCCAGTCTTGATCTCGCCCGCATTTATGAAATACGGTATCTTCCTGCCGCTTTTGGCAGTGAAGTCGCCGAATTTGAGCACTCCCGCGCTCTCAAGGAATTCAATAAATTCATGTTTGTAATTCTGCATTTTTATCACCTCATCCTACAAATTCTCTGACGCAGCGTTCATATGCCTCAACGGGGTCCGCAGCGGCGGTTATCGGTCTGCCGACCACTATATAGTCGCTGCCAAGCTCCTTTGCCTTTGCAGGGGTCGTGACGCGGGATTGATCGCCCTTGTCGCCGTCGGCAAAGCGAATGCCGGGGGTCACGGTCAGGAAGCTCTTGCCGCAGGCGCTATGTACCGCGGCGGCCTCGAGCGGCGAGCAGACAACGCCGTCAAGCCCCGACTTTGCGGCGTTGCGGGCGTAATGCATGACGACATCCTCCATTTTGCCGCTTATGAGCAGGTCACTGTGCATCGTCTCCTCGCTCGTGGAGGTGAGCTGCGTGACGGCTATCAGCAGCGGACGTGTGCCGTCGGGTCTTGTAAGACCCTCGAGCGCCGCAGCCATCATATTGCTCGCCCCCGCAGCATGGAGATTACACATATCGACGTCGAGCCGCGAGAGCACCGCCATTGACTTTTTGACGGTATTCGGGATATCGTGCAGCTTGAGGTCAAGGAATATCTTATGCCCTCTCGCTTTGATCTCTCGGACTATCTCGGGGCCTTCGGCGTAGAAAAGCTCCATTCCTATTTTGACAAACGGCTTCCTGCCCATGAATCCGTCGAGGAAATCAAGGCAGGTCTTTTTATCTGCAAAATCGCAGGCTATTATGACATCTTTACCCATCAGTGTGCGCCTCCTGTTATTTCGTTTAAGCTCTTAATGCCGTATTTTTCCATTGCTCTCGGCAGGTCGTCTATTATCCTCTTGCAGGCGTAGGGGTCGATGAGGTTTGCCGCGCCAACCTCGGTCGCGGCAGCACCCGCAAGCATGAATTCGAGCACGTCCTCGGCACAGGATATGCCGCCCATGCCGACTATCGGTATCTTGACCGCTTCAAAGGCCTGATACACCATCCTGACCGCCACGGGCTTCACCGCAGGGCCTGAGAGCCCGCCCGTTTTATTCGCAAGCAGCGGCCTTTTAGCCCTCAGATCTATCCTCATGCCGAGCAGAGTATTGATGAGCGAAACGCCGTCGGCTCCTGCCGCTTCGCACGCCTTTGCAATCTCCGCAATATCCGTCACATTGGGCGAGAGTTTTATTATTATCGGCTTATCGGTCGACTTTCTCACCGCCTTTGTGACCGCAGCGGCATTCTCGGCGCTCGTGCCGAAAGCCAGTCCGCCGCCGTGGACGTTGGGGCATGATATATTTATCTCAAACCAGCCTATCATGCTCTCGCAGTCAAGTATTTTAACCGCCGTCACATAATCGTCGACGGAGAAGCCGCTCACATTCGCCATGACGGGCTTTTTATAAACGCTTTTGAGTGTTTGCAGCTCGTCGTGAAGCACGCTTTCCGCCCCCGGATTCTGAAGCCCCACGGCATTCAACAGCCCCGACGGGCACTCGGCTATCCTCGGGGTGGGGTTGCCGAAGCGCGGCTCGGCGGTGGTGCCCTTGAGCGAGATCGAGCCTAAAATATTGATATCGTAAAATCTTGTGAATTCATAGCCGAAGCCGAATGTGCCGCTGGCGGGGATTATCGGGTTATCGAGCTTTATGCCGCAAAGGCTGACAGATGTGTCTACCATTCTATCTCCTCCCTTAAAATTACGGGACCCTCGGTGCAGATACGCTTGGGGCCGCTCTTGGTCTTGCAGGTGCAGCCCATGCAGGCGCCAGTGCCGCAGCCCATCCGCTCCTCAAAGCTGAATTGACCGCTCGTCTTGGCGACGGCGTTGACCGCCCTGAACATCGGCTTTGGCCCGCAGGTATAAAAATAGGTGTATTCGGCGTATTTCATCGCCGCGTCAACGAAGCCTTTCAGCCCGTATGAGCCGTCCGCCGTGGTGACGGCGACATTCGCGCCCAAAGCCCTGAATTCTTTCTCAAGGAACATCTCGCCCGCCGTATTGAAGCCCAGGATCACGTTGACGGTCTTGCCCTCGGCTATAAGAGCCTTGCAGAGGCCGAAAAGCGGGGGTATGCCCACGCCGCCGCCGACAAGCAGGGGCGTATCGCCCGACGGCTCGATATCGTAACCGTTGCCGAGAGCTATGAGCAGGTCGAGCCTGCCGCCGGGCTTCATGCGGCTGAGTGCTTCGGTGCCCTCGCCGACGGTTTTATATATGAGCGTGAGGGTCTTGTCATCCCAATCGCAGATCGAAATGGGGCGGCGCAGATAAAGCTCGGGTATCTTGATATTGACGAACTGCCCCGGAGCGGTTATGGGCGAAGTATCGCCCGAAAGCACCATTCTGTAGACCGACGGGGCTATCCGCTCATTCGATACGATCTCATAAAAATCCTGTTTCATAGCTACTCCTTTCATGCGTCTATGGTGGAAATGCCGAGCGTTGTCTCCTCGAGCACGTCGAGCAGCACCTTGACGGTGTCGAGCGAGGTGAACATCGTGACATTATTCTCAACGGCACAGCGGCGGATCTCGTGACCGTCGGAGAGCACGTCGGAGGAATTCATATCCCTTGTGTTGATGACATAGGTGACGTAGCCCTGCCTAATGGCGTCGGTTATCTCCTTGCTGCCGTCGCTCAGCTTGCCGACCTTGTGGGTGCGTATCCCGTTTTGCTTGAGGAAGAGCGCCGTGCCCTCGGTGGCCTGGATATTGAAGCCCATATTGTAGAAGCGGCGGATGAGCGGCAGCGCCTCGTCCTTATCCTTATCGGCTATAGTCGCGAGCACCGTGCCGTAATTCATTACGTTCATCCCGCTCGCCTTCAGCGCCTTATAGAGCGCGCGGGTCAGCTTGTCGTCGTAGCCTATCGCTTCGCCCGTGGACTTCATCTCGGGCGAGAGATAAGCGTCAAGCCCTCTGAGCTTTGAGAATGAGAACGCGGGCGCTTTGACATACCAGCGTTTCTTCTCCTCGGGGTAAATGCGCTCAAAGCCCTGCTCCCTGAGGCTCTTGCCGAGGATAACGCGCGTTGCGATATCCGCAAGGCTGTAGCCCGTCGCCTTTGAGAGGAACGGAACAGTTCTTGACGAGCGTGGGTTGACCTCGATTATATAGACATTTTCATTCTTATCAACGATGAACTGGATATTGTAAAGCCCCACTATGCCTATGCCGAGGCCGAGGCGCTTGGTGTAGTCAAGTATTGTCTCCTTAACCTTAGCGCTTATGCTGAACGTGGGGTAAACGCTTATCGAATCGCCGCTGTGGATGCCCGTACGCTCGACAAGCTCCATTATGCCCGGCACAAAGACGTCGGTGCCGTCGCAGATGGCGTCCACCTCCAGTTCCTTGCCCGAGATATATTTATCGACCAGCACAGGCTTATCCTCGTCTATTTCAACGGCGGTGCGCAGATAACGGCGCAGCTGGGGCTCATCGGCAACTATCTGCATCGCCCTGCCGCCGAGGACGAAGGACGGGCGCACGAGCACGGGGTAGCCTATCTCGGCTGCGGCGGCAACGCCGTCCTCTATCTTTGTCACCGCCCTGCCCTTGGGCTGCGGGATATCTAGCTCACGGAGCACCTTCTCAAACAGGTCGCGGTTCTCGGCTCGGTCAATTGCGTCACAATCGGTGCCGATTATCTTCACTCCCCTGTCTCTGAGGCTCTCCGCCAGATTGATAGCCGTCTGACCGCCGAGCGACGCTATGACGCCTATCGGCTTCTCAAGGTGGATTATATTCATCACGTCCTCGGTGCAAAGCGGCTCGAAATACAGCTTGTCGGAGCAGGTGTAATCCGTCGAGACGGTCTCGGGGTTATTATTGATTATTATTGCCTCATAGCCCGACTGCTTAATCGTTGAGACGGCGTGGACGGTGGAATAATCGAATTCAACGCCCTGCCCTATCCTGATGGGGCCCGAGCCTAAGACGATTATCTTCTCTTTATCCGACACTTCGGACTCATTCTCCTGCTCATAGGTCGAGTAAAAATACGGGATATAGCTCTCGAATTCCGAGGCGCAGGTGTCTATCATCTTATAGACGGGGAACATATTGTGTTTCTCTCGGATCCTGAATATCTCCTCGCCTGTCATATCCCAGAGCCTGCCGATATATTCGTCGGAGAAGCCGAGGCGCTTCGCCGCATAGAGCGTGTCGATATCGCCGATATGCTCCTTCAGCTTATCCTCCGCCCTGACAATATTGCTTATCTTCTCAAGGAAGAGCATATCTATCTTTGTTGCGTTGCATATCATGCCCACATCCGTGCCCCGGCGCAGCAGCTCCGCTATCGCATAGATGCGGTCGTCCGTGCCGTCCTTAATGTAGGCGAGCATCTCATCCTCGGTGAAGCCGTCGAATTTCTTCATATAGAGGTGATCGACGCCTATCTCGAGCGAGCGGGCGGCCTTGAGCAGGCTCTCCTCCACCGTCCTGCCGACGCTCATCACCTCGCCCGTGGCTTTCATCTGAGTGGAGAGCTTGTTATTGGCGGATGAGAATTTGTCGAACGGGAAGCGCGGCATCTTGGTAACGACATAGTCGAGCGCAGGCTCGAACGAGGCAGGGGTATTTGCTATCATTATCTCGTCAAGGTGCATACCTACCGATATCTTTGCCGACACCCTCGCTATCGGGTAGCCGCTCGCCTTGCTGGCAAGGGCGGAGGAGCGGGAGACCCTGGGGTTGACCTCGATCAGATAATATTTGAACGAAAGCGGGTCAAGAGCAAACTGCACGTTGCAGCCGCCCTCGATCTTGAGCGCCCTTATTATCTTGAGCGCGCTGTCACGCAGCATATGATATTCTTTATTGGTTAAGGTCTGCGAGGGGCAGACGACTATCGAATCGCCCGTGTGGATGCCGACGGGGTCGACGTTCTCCATATTGCATATGGTGATCGCGGTGTCGTTTGCGTCACGCATGACCTCGTATTCTATCTCTTTGTAGCCCTTTATGCTCTTCTCGACCAGCACCTGATGAACGGGCGAAAGCTCAAGCGCACCGCGCAATATCTCGGCGCATTCCTCTCTGCCGTCGGCAAAGCCGCCGCCCGTGCCGCCGAGTGTGAAGGCAGGTCGCAAGACTACCGGGTAGCCTATATCCTCCGCGGCTTTAAGCCCCTCCTCAACGCTCTCGGCAATGACCGACTGCAGGACAGGCTCGCCTATCTCCTCGCAAAGCTCCTTAAAGAGCTCCCTGTCCTCGGCTCGCTCTATGCTCCTGCTGCTCGTGCCGAGAAGCTCCGCACCGCATTCGCGCAGCACACCCTTTTTCTCAAGCTGCATTGCAAGGTTGAGACCCGTCTGACCGCCTATGCCCGGCACTATCGCGTCTGGGCGCTCGTAGCGGATGATCTTTGCAAGATATTCGAGATTCAGCGGCTCCATATAGACCTTGTCGGCAACGGAGGTGTCGGTCATTATCGTTGCGGGGTTGGAGTTGCAGAGCACCACCTCGTAGCCCTCCTCCTTGAGAGCAAGGCAAGCCTGAGTGCCGGCATAGTCGAACTCCGCCGCCTGACCTATCACTATCGGGCCGGAGCCGATGACGAGTATTTTCTTTATATCCGTTCTCTTAGGCATCTTCGTTACCTCCCATGAGCGCTATGAATTTATCAAACAAATAGGCGCTGTCCTGCGGCCCCGGCGCGCTCTCGGGGTGATACTGCACGCTGAACATCTTTGACCGCTCATCCCTTATCCCCTCGACCGTGTTATCGAGGATATTGATGTGCGTCACTTTAAGCCCCGTATTCTCAAGGCTCTTTTCATTCACCGCATAGCTGTGATTCTGCGAGGTTATCTCTATCTTGCCTGTTTCAAGATTTTTGACCGGATGATTGCCGCCCCTGTGACCGAATTTCAGCTTGTAGGTCTCCGCCCCGCAGGCGAGGCTTATCATCTGATGACCGAGGCAGATGCCGAATATCGGGTATTTGCCTCTGAGCTTTTTCACAAGGTCGATAACGGGTATGACGTCCTCGGGGTCGCCCGGGCCGTTTGAGAGGAATATGCCGTCAGGCTTCATCTTCTCGACCTCGGCGGCGGAGGTGTTATACGGCATCACGGTCACATTGCAGCCCCTCGCATTCAGCGAGCGGATAATATTGAGCTTGATCCCGCAGTCTATCGCCACCACGTTATATTTTGCGTTCGCCGTCCTCGAATACCAGCGCTTTTTGCAGCTCACCTTTGCCACGGCGTCGTGCGGCACGGGCGAATTCTTTATCATTTCGATTGCTTTATCCGTCGGAGTGTCGGCGTCCGTTATCACTCCGCAGCGTGAGCCGATATCGCGGATACTGCGTGTGAGCTTGCGGGTATCGACGCCCGCAAGGCCGGGGATCTTGTATTCCTCCATGACCTCAGAGAGGGTCTTGGTGTAGCGGAAGTTTGACGGCAGGTCGTTGTATTCCCTGACTATGAGGCCGCCGATGGTCGGTATCTTGGTCTCGTAATCCTCGTCGGCGATGCCGTAATTGCCGATGAGCGGGTAGGTCATGACCACCGCCTGATAGGTGTATGACGGGTCGGAGATTATCTCCTGATAGCCCACCATCGAGGTGTTGAACACTATCTCGCACACCGCGTCGCCGCCGTAGCCGAAGCCCGTGCCGTAATACTCGGCGCCGTCCTCAAGCACTAATTTCCTTGTGAATTCCATACTGCTTTACCTCCGCATACCGTAATAAGATTTTTGCCGAATACTTTCATTCCCTCGAAGGGAGTGCTCCTGCCCATGCTCATGAAATCATTCGGATCTATCGTGAATTCCTCGTCTAAATCATAAATGCAGACATCCTCCGTCGGCGGCAGGCCGAACCGCCGCCTCGGGTTTATCGCCATAAGCTCCGTCAGCCGCTCAAGCGTTATCAATCCGGGCTTCACGAGCCTTGTATAGAGCACGGGGAACGCCGTTTCAAGCCCCACAACGCCCATCAGACTCTTCTCAAGCCCCCTTGACTTCTCCTCCTCGCTGTGCGGCGCGTGATCGGTCGCTATCATGTCTATCGTGCCGTCCCGCAGCCCCTGTATGAGCGCAAGTCTGTCCTCCTCGCTCCTTATCGGCGGATTCATCTTAAATCTGCCGCTCTCCTCAAGATCGTTGTCGCTGAAAACGAGGTAATGCGGCGCTGTCTCGCACGTCACGTCAACTCCGTCCGCCTTGGCTCGGCGAATAAGCTCCACGCTCTCCTTGCATGAAACATGGCACACATGATACTTGCAGCCCGTTTCCTTTGCCAGCCGCAGATCGCGCTCTATCGGCCGCCACTCGCTCTCGGAGCATATGCCCCTGTGGCCGTGCAGGCGCGCATACTCCCCGCCGTGGATGTATCCGCCCCGCAGCAGCGAATCATCCTCGCAGTGGGCGGCGATCACCTTGCCTAGGCGCTTCGCTTCGGTCATCGCGCGGCGCATAAGCTCTTCGCTCTGCACTCCCCTGCCGTCATCCGAGAAGGCTATGCAATACGGCGCAAGGCTCGCCATATCGGTCAGCTCCTCGCCCCGCTCGCCGACGGTTATCGCCGCATACGGGTGAATGCGTATCACCGAATCCCGCTCGATTATATCTATCTGCTTCTTTATATTATCTATGTTGTCGGGTACGGGATTCAGATTCGGCATGGTGCAGACATCGGTATATCCCCCGTGCGCCGCCGCAAGCGAGCCGCTTTTGATCGTTTCTTTATAAAAAAATCCCGGCTCTCTGAAATGCACATGCACATCACAGAAAGCCGGAAAAACATAAGCATTGTTGAAATTTAAACCAACGCCGGCATTGCCGACGTTCAAAGTCAAATCCATCTGCCTGAATTTGCCGTTATTATAGACCGCAGCGTTCTTAAATATCATGATCTGCTCCTTAATTATGCGCCGGAATTGCATAGACCGCGCCCACAAAAAAAGACCCGCTTTAAAAAGCAGGCCGTGAACGCAAGAGAACAGACCGATATCCGGTCATCTATCACAATCTTGCCGGCGTCACAGCACCTTGCTTAAAGATTTTTTCTCACGCATATTCTATCACCTTTCCCCGCCAAAGTCAAGAGTAAATATCGCACTCCGCCGAATTTGTCCGCAGGTCGGCAGCGCAGCCATGCCGGCCGACCCAACCGCATTCCGCCGTTCACGCATGATTTAATACTTGCGCAAACGATACTTTATGTGTTATAATCGTTTCGGCACTTACAAATAAGTTGTATCAAAGAGGGATAGACATGCTGCCGTTTTATCTGAGCCTTATCGCCTCCGAAGAGGGAAAATGTCGGTTTGAAGAGATATATTACACCTATCGCAGGCAGATGTTTGCGCTGGCAAACTCCATATTGAGGAACGAGCACGACGCCGAGGATGCGGTTCACGATGTGTTTTACTCCGTCGCTTCGTCGCATATGGACGTTATCACCGACACCGAGGACGAGCGTGATATAAGGAATTACCTGCTGAAGTCGGTGAAGAACGCCTGCGTCACCGTGATGAGGAAGCGGAAAGTCCGTTTTGAGCACGAAAACTACGCCGCTGATCCCGCCGAGCTCAGCGACGCGCAATTTCTCGATGAAGTCTGCACTCGGCTCAAATGTGCCGATGTTATCGCGGCGATGGACAGTCTTGACGATAAATACCGCGAGGTGCTCTATTATCACTTTGTTTTGGATCTGACGATAGCGGAGACCGCAGCACTGCTCGGCAGGAATGCCAATACCGTCCAGAAGCAGCTTGTGAGGGGCAAAAGTCTGCTCTTCGCGGCAATCGACTGCAAAGGGGGTGGCTGCTTTGTCGATGACTAAAGCCGAATTTTTCGACATTTTAAGAGAATATGCGTCAAAGGAATTTGAGGATATCCCGCAAAGCGACGCAAAGATCGCCCATGAATTCTCGCAGGAATTCGAGGATAAAATGGATAAGGTGATAAAGATAGCCCGCCGCCGGTCGAAGCCGAGAGCCAAAATCTATCTTAAAATTGCCGCAGCAGCGGCGGCGCTGCTCGTTTTGCTCTTCGGACTGATGAGGGTCGACACGATCAGAGAGCCTGTTGTTGAGGTCGTTTTGGAGAAATACGAGCAGTTCATCGACCTTATCTACAGGATCCGGACCCGCAGCGAGGTCGGGCATCTTTACACCGTCAGCGACCTGCCGAAGGGGTTTGAGAAGTCGAGCCGCTCCGTGGACGGCGGCACGGTGCGCACCGAATACGACAGCCGTCTCTCGGATGACAGGATAGTTTTGGAGCAAAGCCCGTCGGGCGGCAACACGCCAAATCTCGACCCGCAGATGGCGGAGTCGGGCACTCTGCTCATTAAAGGCGAAACGGTCAGGGTATACAAACACGCTTCGGAGAACATCACGGCGGCTGCCCTGACAAAAGAAGGCTACATGCTCACACTCACATATTACGGTCACATTGACTATGAGGATCTGACCGCTCTCATCAGATCGCTTGCATAACCACTCCGCTCCTTGCCGAGGCAAGGGGCGGAAAATTTTTTTAAAATTTGTACTTGCTTTCGAGCTTTGGCGCGTAGTAAGAATTGAAAGGGGCAAAAATCGACCCTCGACGCATAAAAACTACAATTATATAAGGAGGCATTACCATGAAAAAATCAATCAAAGTCACCCTTGCGGTTCTGTCCGTCGCGCTGTTGGCTGTCCTCTCGGCGGCTGTGTATAATGCGAAATTCGACCTGCCGTTTGAGCCTGTTGAGCGGATAGCGGTCAAGGATATCCCGGATTCCGAGCCTGCGTGGTTCTCGCTGAGAGATGAAAAATATAGCGGCTTTTTCGATATTGAGGAGCTGACCGAATACGGCGCAGATGCGAGCGATTTGAGCTTTGATTTTTCGCATTACACCTATATCGTGACCTGCGGGCACGAGCTGAGGAGCATTAAATACAGCCTCTCGCAAACCAAAAATCGCAGATTTCTTTTCATCCCTAAGCAGTTTGTCGGCATAATTGAGCTGCAATATGACCCCTCACCGTATGTGTATATATACAGGGTCAAAAAACTTGATATTGACTGCGATTACCACGAAATGTCCAAAAACGTGAGCTATATAAAATAGTTTTCATAAAAGTTTTTATTTAAACTTAATTTTGTCGAAAATTTGCAGAATGAATTGACACAGTTGCATTTGTTATGTTATAATTCCTTTGCAGAGAGAATTTGGTAAAATCGCCTCAGCTTTTGGCGAAAAAGCAATTCTCAAAGCTGTTATTTGTAATAAGAGGTTTTTGACGGCTGCGCCCGTGAGCGCAATTGAAGGAGGTGCAATTCAGAGGAAGACCGTTGCCGGGATAGCGATATTTCGGCGATAATATGCAATGCCCCATTACCACGCAAGATTTAACAAAATTTGGTGATTTATGAGGTGAACTTATGAAAAAAATTCTCAGTTGTTTAATAGCCTTGTTGATAGCGTTAAGCTCTTTGTCGCTGATCAGCTTCAGCTCTTTCGGCACCGAAAGCGATACTATGGATATCGACGAATTTTCGAAGCAGATCAGGAAAATGGTGGCTGAATATAAGCCCGATAACAATTCAGATATTCAAACTTATTCTGCTGAGGCGGGAGAGGATTTGTCTGAATTTGAAACCATGCGTTTGATCGTCAAATCGGATGAGGAAATTGACACTCTGAATGCCGCTTCGGTCATTTCGGGCTACCGTGATCTGTGGGTCTTACAGTTTGAGTCCGCCAATGACGCAGCGGAAGCTTTTGAATATTACTCAGCGCTTGATAAGGTTGAATATGTTGAGCCTGACCGTATTGTGACTTTGGATACATCCGAGCCTTCTGCACCCGAAATCCATGAGAACGGTCATCTGTCATGGGGATCTGAGGCGATCGGCAGCGATGAGGTATTAAAATATCTGACCGACAACTCCGTTGAGCTTGCGGAAGTCAAGGTCGGCGTCCTCGACAGCGGGATCGACAATAATCATGAGTTTCTGAAAGACAGATTAATAGACGAAGGATTGAATTTCAGCGCATCCGGCGATGATACCGGTATGACCGATGACCACGATTCGCACGGGACACATGTCGCAGGTATAATTGTGGATAATTCCCCATCTTCGGTTAAACTCAGAAGTTACAAAGTGTTTGACTCCGAAGGCAATTCGGCGGTTTCTATTATCATACCGGCCATTGATAAGGCTGCCGCCGACGGCATGGATGTTATCAACTGCAGTTTCACTTACTATAATTCCGATATCTTCACAGAAACTTTGCTCAACGCTTACAACAGCGGTTTGACGGTTGTCGCGTCTGTCGGTAACGATAGTTTGGATTTTGCGTTTTTTTCGCCGGCCTCAATAAATGAAGTAATTGCGGTAGGGGCAGCCGGCAGAGATTTGCTGCCGACCGACTATTCAAACTTCGGCAGCTCGATTGATATCATCGCTCCCGGAGATGATATATACAGTACGTATAACGATAATGAATACGGTCTTATGTCAGGTACTTCGATGGCAGCACCGTTTGTCGTGGCAAGCGCAGCGACCCTGATCGGAATGGAGCCGGATCTGACTCCGGCACAGGTCGAGAAAAGACTTAAGGACAGCGCAGTCCCGATCGACGCTCCGTGCCCGACGGCAAAATACGGAAGCGGAATGCTGAATATTCTGCAGGCGGTGAACGCAGAACATGTTTCTAACGCAGGGATAAACATTGAAAGCGGAATATATCAGGACAGCGTTACGGTGGAATTCACTGCCACCCCTAATACAAAGGTATATTATACCACCGACAACTCCCTCCCTAAAGAGTGTGACGGAACCCTGTATGCCGAACCGTTCACAGTTACCGAAACATGTGATTTAAGGTGGAGAACATATTCCGATGACCCAAAAATCCTCAGCAGCGGTACCGATAATATCAAAGTGCAGGTATTCAGTTATGCCAATGAAGCCGAGTTCACCGTTTCGGAGAGCGGAGATTTGACGGGATACACCGGAACAAAAAGCTCTGTTATCGTCCCCGAGACCGTCGGCGGTGTCACAGTTACCTCTGTCGGCGAGAACGCATTCAACAGCGAAAGCGGCGTTGCTCTCAGAGAGATAATACTGCCGGATTCAGTCGTTGAAATAAAGGATAATGCCTTTAACTCAAACACTGCTATTGAGTATGTTGCCGCAAAAGGCGCCGAGATCGTCGGAGCAAGTGCGTTTGAGAAATGCACGGCTTTCACGGCTCTTGACGCACCGAAAGTTAAAGTTATAAAAGCAAGAGCGTTCTATGAATGTGAGAATCTTTCAAACTTCAATTCTTTTGATGTTGAGTTGATCTATGACCGCGCTTTTTATAAAGTTAAAGGAATAAAAGAATTGAAACTCGACAAACTGACCGGCTTTGGGCTATGCGCTTTTGGATTCACCAATATTGAAAAGTTGACCCTTCCATCACTTGAAAGCTTCGGAACAATAGATATTCCTAAAAAGTTTAGCGACCCATTCAGCTTATGCCAATTTTTAGAGGAATTGTATCTGCCGGAAGTAGTGACTTTGAGCGGAAGCAATTTGTATGGAGCAAGCGGACATTTTCGTGCGCTTGGAAGTCTACGCATTTTCAGTGCGCCCAAGCTGAAATTACTTCCAAAGGGTGCTCTTAGTGATTGTTATAGTCTTGAAAAAGTGAATCTTGAAAGCTGCGAGACAATAGGCAACCAGGCACTTCGAGCTTGCTATGCATTGGAATACTTATATTTGCCGAAAGTAAAAAAGGTCGGCTCCGGCGCTTTGGCGCGCTGTAATCTCAAATTTATCTATTTCGGCGCACTGGATAAACTCTGGGCAACCTTCACCAATGACTGCACGGTGGTAATACCCGCAAGCGCTACAGATGTTGAGTTTGATGAGATGTATTCTGCGGATAAAAGAATATGGAATGAGCCTATTAATATCAAAATCTACGGCACAAAAGGAAGCTATATCGAGACAAGGTCGGCCCAAGAATACCGCTATTACAGGACCGAATTTATCCCGTTCCCGGTGGTAAAGCAGGATCTGCCCGCCGAAATACGGCAGGATGACGGTAAGCTTGCAGTTGACGCATGGGGCTTCAATGTCACCTATCAGTGGTACGGCAGCATTGACGGCACAACAGAGAATTCGGTAAAACTCGATGGGCAGACCGATAAAGAGCTTACGCTCGCCGATTGCGACAGATACAAGGGCTATTTCTGTGTTATAACCGACCATGACGGCGAATTCGTCAACTCCGTTAATTCAAATGTCAGCAGCGTCATATATAACCCCGCTGATTATTCCGAATACAATGCTGCGGTCGCTTCCGTACCGGCAATACTCACGATCTATACTGCTGAATCGGTGGCTGCCTTGCAAGAAGTGTTGAGCGTAGATGTCTCCGGCAAAACCGCTCTTGAGCAGAAAACGATAGACGCTCAGACCAAAGCTATTCTTGACGCTATAGCGGCGCTTCAGCTGAGATCCGCCGATTATGCAGAGCTCGACGCGGCGCTTAAAGCCGTGCCCGGCGACCTTACGATTTACACGGATGAGAGCAGAGCGGAGCTCGACGCACTTCTCGCTTCAATCGACAGAGATCTTGACATAACCAAGCAGGAGCAGGTCGATAAATGGGCAAAGGATATTGACGTTGCGGTCAAGGCGCTGGTGCTGAAGCCTGCGGATTATACCAGCCTCAAAAACGCACTTGCCGCCATCCCGGCAGATCTCTCGGCTTACACTCCGGAGAGCGTCGCCGCCCTGCAAGAGATCGTCGACGGCATTGACTATTCGCTCGACATTACTCAGCAAGATAAGGTCGATGAATATACCCGCCAAGTGCTCGAAGCTACCGAAAACCTGAAGAAAGAATGCCTGCTTATTAGGCTGTTCAGAGCGATCATCTCATTCTTCAAAAAAGTTATCTTGATCGTGAAGAATTTCATTTTCGGGTTGATTAAAAACAATTGACCTCGCAACCAAAACGCCATAGATACATAGAGCGACATGATCACCGATCTACAGTATGATCGCGAATCCCGAGGTGCGGTTTGACCGTGAATTTAATGGCTCGGCAAGAAAACTTCTGACCCAGCTCTTGAATTCATACTACACTCGCAAAAGTTGCGAAACGGCCGTTGAATTCGCAACATGATCGTTTATTTAGTAATTCAATAGTAATTTTGCTCTATACTATGCTAACGGCACAAACCTGATAGAAAACTAGCGACAAAAACCTAGCCCCACTCCTGCACTCAAATTTGAGCGCAGGAGTGGGGTTTGTCTTTAACTACCATACAATTTACAGCCAATAAAAACACAGCTGCAAAAATCGTCCTATTTTTTACGCTTTTTGGTTTCAACGAAGATTACCACGACCGAGGTAACAAGGAGCACACACACTATACCAACAATTGCAATCCACTTACCTATCATCTTACCGTCCGTTTCGTTTGCCTCGGTAGTACTTTCCGAAGCAAGAGTCGTCTGCAAATCGTCGCTTATCTGAAAAATCTCTGAAACTCGCATTGCCGGACGTATACCGAGCCCGACATCCGTAATCCCGAGATTATCAACTGCCACCTCTCCGGAAAAACCAACACAACTTCCGCTTTCCGAGCAGCTCCCGGCTGAACGCAGCCGCCACGTGGAGGTGTAACTATCCCCAACGCTCAGCCCCTGTGACTTGGCATAGTCCGTACCCTTAGCCTGCCTTGTCGGCGTTTCGGCAGTATCATTTATAAATCCATACTTGGCATTCTGCACATCGCTATATGACAGCAAAAAGATCTTATCGGCTGTAGGCTCACTGTTATATATGCTCATGTAGTCAGAATATGCGCTATTATCCAGCTCCGTTGTCAAGATATATCTCTGCTGATCCGCCGTAAATGCCGTATTGTAGAAATCGTCATTTAGCCATTCCCTTATGCTGCTCGATTCATAATCACACGTATAATTCGTTCCAGCCTTGTCACTTGTGTACTCATAGCCGTTTAAGTACATTGTGTTACTGTATGCCTGCGAATCTATCAGACTCTTGCAAAGCAAAAGATTACTTTGCGGGTCAAGCACGATCCATTCAATCGGCTCGTATTTGAAAAAGTATGTTTTGTAGGGTTCATAGCCATTCTCTTGCTGCTCATTATCCGCCGACCTGTACTTTGTAAATTGTACTCCCCGATATTTTTCCCTGTTAAAATAAACGTCGACATATTGCATCCAATTGCCCGATTCGGATCGGCCATCATCATCTTCCAGATAGTAGTTATAGTTCTGCCAGTGTAATTCCATTGACATCAGCCTTTTTAAAATGCCTTCATCTTTTACTTCACTCTGCGGATACGATCCGAATTTGATAACACTGCCAACCGGATGCTGCAATTGTGACTCTGCCGCAGCATATGTAGCCCGCTCTGTAATTGTCGGCAAGACATCGCTTTTATCTGATTTAATATCAGATGGCATATTTGTAAGATCATCAACCCTGACGGCAGGGCGAATCCCCAGCGACGCACTATTAGCATACCAACAACTTTGAAGTGAACCGTCGAATGTGACATATTGTGTCGTGCGTCTGTCATAGGCCACCGGCGTCCTCAGACGCCAATCACCATACGCCCCATTGCACATGAGGCCCTGTGCTTTGGCATAATCCGTACCCTCGGCAAGCCTTGTACCGCTATTGAAATAATTATCTTCAAAGTCGTAATCGGCAGTATGGGCATCCTTAAATGAGAGAAGAAAAACCCGGTCATTTGTTGGAACACCGTCAAACTTGTCAGCAACTGTGCGATCAACGTCTTCCGCGTCATCGTAGCAAAAATCTGCACTGTTATCAAGCGAAGTCATCAGAACTTTTTTTCGCTCATCAGGGGTGAATACTGTATTGTAAAACTCCGCATTAAGCCACTCTCTAATGTCACTTGACTCATAATCGTTGGCATTGACGGTATGGGCCGCATCACGCCAGGTCCAAAACATACCCTCACTAACGCCATCATCTTCGCCTTCATACACCACCTTGTTAAAGGCTTGGGAATCAACAATATATTCTGATAATATCAGCCCGGCTTTGGGATCAAGTATACGCCAGCGCAGCGGCTCAAACTTAAAATAATATGTAATATTTATTCTATATCCATTATTGTATTGGTCGCAACAAATATGTAGGTTCTCATGTTCATTTTGATCATAATAATCCGTCGACTCCCACGCATTGTTTAGCTTATACTTATTAAACCGTACCGCACGATACTTATTGCCGTCAACGACGATATCGGCGTATTGCATATCTGCATCACCTTGATAATATCCAACCTTTTTCCAATCTTTTTTCACAGCGTCCAAAGCCGCAAGCGTATTGCTGTTTATCACTCTGCTCTGGGGATAAGAACCGAAAGTAATTATATCGCCGACCTTGCGCTCAGCAGCCTGTGCTTCAACCCCGAGCAATGATCCGTCATCTCCAATTACCGATGTGCCTACAACGCATATAAAGCAGATTAATGCCGCCAACATTTTCTTAAATAAGTTTTTCATGTCAAATCTCCCTTTTCAATAGGTCTCCTATAACATTAAGACAAATCAGCCGTTAATCGGTTCATTTTTTTCGTCAGATTATTATTGCTCCCGCACATTTCAATAGCAAGCATTGCAAAAACGGCAATGGTAATAAACCATTGCCGTTTTTGCAATTCACAGTCAAATATTCAATGAGCACTAAACAGAATTAGTTTATCCTTCTCTTCCAGTTTTACATTAATCTGAGACAAATCGCCGCCAAAGATCACGATCTTTCCGCCGGGCTTAACATAACCCAACGCAATTGTCGGATTTACAACGCCCATTTTTTCTTCGTCTATCGAAGCGTTATAAATCGCACGAACAAGTTTGTCTGCAGTTGTTTCCGCGGGGATCTCATTAAAATAGCGTTTTACCTTCTTTATGTAGACTTCTTTGCTGCTGTATTCCGCTGCACCCTCTTCGTCATATGAAAGGATATCGTTATAAAAGTCAAACAACGCCTCTGACTCACTGATTTGTGTAATCATCTTACTTATATAGCGGTTACTTATAACAACATTGTCAACGCTGTAGCTGTTGACGATATCATGGTGTTTGGGGTCTATTATCTCAACTATGACATCAACGCTCTCAACGTCAAAGTTTGGATTTTCCTTCACCTTATTCGCTATTATGTCGCGAACATACACAAGATTGGCAAGTGCGCCGGAGTCTATGGCATCATTAAGTGCCGAGTCATCAGAAAGTATAAGGACACTGGTATCCTCTTCGTTTGACGAGACAAAGTCATTAATTGTCGAACAGATCGTATCCTTATCATAAATATCGGCTTCAACCGTTTTAATCACAAACGGATACTCTTTATAGTAGTTCATCTTTTCAAGGCTCTTCTTATCATCAATAACTACTATCCTTACAATTTCCTCTCCGTTTCTCTTCCACTCATTGCTGAACGATTTAAAGCCAAGCATTATATTCTTGCACTTGCTGTTATGGCCGAGAATCACAACATTTTTGCGCTCAATCCAATAATCTTCCTTTAGCGAAACGCTGTAGTCGGATTCTGTTATAACGGATTCCTTTTGTATGTCTTTGGCGTTATTGGCTACATAAAAAGCAAACGACTTTTTTTCTTTTCTCATAGTTGTAATCGGCAAAGCATGGTTGTGAGAGCTAAAATAAGTCTTAGCAAAAGCCACCTCGTCCTCATAAGGCCGGCTGATCGAATAAAATTCGGCTCCCCTGTTGGAAAAAAGCTCGCTATAAGCCGCGTTGAGTTCCGGCATAAGGCAAAACTGGGAAAGTATCTGACCAAGGACTTCATTAACCTTAACAGGAATAATATTACATTTTCCGTCAACTTGCTTTGCATTAATGATTTTCTCTACGAGTTCCAAAGTCCAATCATCGGTAATCTCAACAATTATCTTTTGATTGTCTGCCGAACGCTCATCTCCTGTTATATCCGAAACCTGCATAAGCGTCTTTATTGTCTGAGAATTGCCTCTGGCGCTCTCCTCCAATAGCTCTTTGTGCTCAAACTTACATATTGTATTATTTATGTCGTTGCCCAAAATTATAACTGCACGTGCCTTATCCAAAGAGATGTCGTTAAGCTGCTTCGATGAAAAAACATCGCCCTCACGCACCATAACAGTCACATTCTTTTTGAATCGCTCTCTCAAAAAGGCAATTTTGCGTGGTATTAATCTAAGTGAGGCATATTTGTTTTGAATTGCTTGATTTTCACGGTTTACAGTGTCTGTTAAACGCTCGTCAATCTCCCGTTCAATTTCATCTTTTCTTGACTGGACCAATACTACGACCTTCTGTTTTTCATCACTGTAGAGCATATCGTTCACTATTTCCGAAGCTCTGCTGTTCCAATTCAAAATAACAAAATGATTTTGAAGATCAAGTTTCCTTTTGCCGGCATTAGCGTTTTCAATCAGTTGTGAAATATAGTTGGTCACATAACCGATAACTGCACCGGTAAAAGAAATCATGCCTATCAATATAACAGCCAGGCACACCAGGGTTATTGCTATACCTGCCTGCCCTATATCGGCAATCACAAACTGAATGCAGCCCGCATCAAGGATCATTGTGATAGTACATACGGCCGCCTGAATAAAGCTCATCTTTTCCGTACCGTCAAGTGAAAGCGAACTAATCACAAGCGCCGAAGTGAAAAAAAACACGATATTAAACAGAAGTATAACCACCAATATCATTTTGCCCGGGTTTTTGACCGACTGAACGCTAAACCACTCTTTGATCCTATTTTTCATCTTTCCACCTCATTGTTTTTTAAATAGCCTTCTCCAAGCAATGATAAAGCGCAATAATGCCATTCAACACTTACGGATTCATCAATTCAGGGCATTGTGAAATAAACTTTTCCTCGGCGTTTTCATCGACATCAAAGGCATCTATTCTAAGCCGGTAGCCGTCCATTTGCCCAAACCAAGCTAAAGACTTCAACATCTCAGTACCGTGAAGTCCCAAGCCGACAATAATAGCATTTATTTCTTTATCTCCGTCTTCCACATTGCGTGCAGTCCTGAAAACGCTGTTATATCCAAACTCAAAAAGCAGATTATTGACAAGCGCTCTCACTTCATTTATCCGTCTGACTTTGATAATTTTGTCATCAGAATCGTATATTTCATCAAGTGCGCCGCTCAAAATCATTTCAGTGCTCGGGCTGGTAGAAAAAACGTAAATATCAGTTTCTCGTCGCTCATGATACAGCTTTATCAACTTGACCGCCAAATGCGCATTATGGGAGCTGTCATCGCCAATTGCAAATATCTTAAGCTGTCTTTTGGGATTGTGAATTCGGAAATTAATTGACACAATATCTTTTCTAAACATTGCCGCGCCGAGAGCTTTTGCTTTATTGCAAAGTTCATTATCAATCTCGTCGTCAACACCTGCAAAGATCAAGAAACATTTCTTTTTGCCGGTACACATACTTTCAGCCAAGGTTAATGATTTCTCATTCAACTGCGAAAAAGCAAATACATCGGAATTGTAGTGAAAAAAATACCGGAGATAAGAAACGGTGTTCTTAAAGAACGATAAAACGAATGAGAATGTCAGAAGCGGTGCGGCCACAAACAGTACCGCGAACAAATGTGAGTACAGCTCTGCCACCCAACCTGAAAGGTTTGCTTTTTCCAGCCCTTCGGCAATAAAGTCAAATTCACCATCAACAACAAAAAGCCTTATGACATTATGAATTGATATTAATATAGTTTCAATCAATCCGCCCGGAGTTTTGCTAAACAATTCGTGATATATAGGTAGAAACATTACCGCAGAGGCTATGACAACACTTATGCATAACACTTTGGGGATATCAACAGCACCGACATTACCTTTATTCAATTTTCTTCTCAAAATGCTGAAGACAACAGCGGAGCTCAAACATATTAAAGCAATTGTCAAGCACACTGTCCAGTACATACTACACATCCTATCAACTATAATCTGTTTTGATTACGGAGCCGGTTTAGGGTTCAAATCGCCAAAAAAGCGACACCTGCAGCCTGAACAATAGAGTTCGGGCTGCAGCGTTGCCGCAATTCATTTAGAAAATTGAACGCTTATATTCGTCAAGGCTTTTACCAAAAGCCGATGCCAATCCGTGCTGCTCCTGTGCACATTCTTTACAGATTATCTGTTCCGTGTCAGAAAGCACATCAGATATTACATTGGGCTCATAGCCTGCGCCAAAGAACACCTTGCCACAGCTGTCGCATTTATGAACCACCTTAGGTCCGATATAAATGCCTGCTACTATAACGAGCACAACGACGACAATCGAAATAATCTTTTTCATATAATATTCCTTCTTTCTGTAGATGTGAATTAATCAAATAAGCTTTAGCATAAACTCTATTGTAAGCGTCTTATCATCGCAACAATAGGCAAATCCCGTGTCGACACGCATACCGGGCTCGAGATTGGAGTACTGAAGGATCTCTCTAAAGCACCCGTTATCAATAAGCCGGTTGAATGCCGTGTCATACTCTTCCCGAGACGAAAATTTGAAAGCAATTGACTTCTTGCCTGCCCTGATGCTTTTGCAAGTTATCTCCTTAATCCGCTCATAATCATACTTATCAAAATACAGACCGAGGCGGCGGAAATAATTGCATTTCTCTGCGGTGCATATCGGGAGCGGAAGGTCTTCTGTCGGAATATGCTCGTCAATTTTCAAAAGCTCTTCCGTTGTTATGCAGAAATAATTATAGCCGATCCTTCCCGAGTTGCTCATTGATTTTTTGGTGTTTGAGCTATCTCCCCAAGTAGTATCAAGGTGGTAGTAATCGCCCTCCAGTTTAACAAGATTCCATGCGTGTGTTTTACTGACAACATATGTACACTCTATTCCGAGCTTGTTGAGCAGATATTGTGTAGCCTTTGCGTATCCGGCGCACACAGCCTTTTTATTAACAAAAACACCGTAAATCGAACGAAGATCGTCCGGTTTATCTGCATCACCGCTCAAGGATTTTTGCTTCTCAAGGCCTAAAGTATCATAATCAACCAAGTCTATGATATTCTCATACACTCTTAGCGCCGCTTCAAAGTCGCTCATAGAATCCGTTACCGAAGCCATAAAAGACTTTTCCGCTTTTTCTATCAGCTTGCGGCGTCTTTCGGCTTCTTCCGTAGACATGCAGAAGGTCAAGCACAGTTTATTCACAGCTTCACTCTCTGCGTTGCACTGCACAGACATACTTCCTCGGAACCAATACACTTCAGGATGATCACGCAAGACATAATCAACTATCTTGAAAACATTATCTTTTTTGAACTGCGGGTCTATATCGCCAATCTCTGGCACAAACCCATTTATGGCTTCGAGGATCCTGTTGTACAATGCCTTTTCGCCTTCATCAAGCAGATTAAACGCATACTTCGGGCAATTTTGCGGATCACGTTCTTTTAGCCCTTCAACAAACGGAACATCGTCGCCGACTTTACCTCGTGCTTTCTTTTTCCGTTTCTCTGATTCCGGAACGGAAAATCCGCCACGAGGCAAAATACTGTTGATATCCACCGACACTTCACCGCAGAATTCTTGGAGGAGCGGCGTTTCGATATTCATAAACGGCGTCTGCTTCGTAATAAAGGTACCAAGTGAAAGCGGATAATTTGCTCTGTAACGCAAGTACCCTCTGCCGTACTCATCATTCCGAAGCATCAAGCTCAACTCTTCACGTTTGGCAGAAGGTGCTTCATTTATCAAGTATGCGTATTGCACCTCGACCCATTTGGCCATTCCTTCATACACTTCAAGCAACAGCTTTTTACCGTACTTTTCGGCAATTTTCTTTTCATTCCAATTAATATACTGCCATATATGCGTCAACTCGTGCACCATAGTCATCATAGAAGCCATACGCGGTGCGCCGTTTTCAATAAGCAGCGCATATCCGTTTCTGTCTTTTATGGCTACGCCGAGTATACGCGCATCGGCTTTGGAGGTCGGGATGAATGCTTTGCCAAGTCGTTTGTGAAGTGTTTTAGAATTCACCATTTCGACACGAACGCCCACATTGATGGTGATACCGAACAGTGCTTCCATATTTTTCTTAACACTGTCAAATATCTTGCGGAAATCTTCAACCGTCTTTATAGCCGTTCTGCCGCAGCTCATGCATCTCTCTCTGCCGTCCGAAAGAGTTTCATACTCGACACCGTAGATTTTTGAACCGCAAAAATCACATTGTCTGCATTCACCATTTTCATTGTCTATCATTGCGGCAAATGATTCGGCTTTTTCTCTTCCGTCTCGTGCCTGTTTCAGCGGATTATTATCAAGCCGCATTTCCGAAAGATACTCATATGTTCCGGTCAGGTCAATAAAGGGAATTTCATTCTCTCTGCCGAAAAGCATATAATAACGCTCATGATACGGTTTTCTTTCATCCGCAGCCTGTTTCATCCCGAAATCTCGCAGTTCACCTTGAGAAGGCATATTCACCTCATCATCGCCGTCTGTTGAGAATTCAACGGTCTCCTCAGGCTTTACTTCGAAATCGTCAGCCTCGTCACGAACCGATTCCTCATCTTGCGCAAGATTCTGTTCGTCAGATGTATTATCACATTCAGCATCTTCGTCAGTCTCGTTCTGAAGTTCGGGCAAATCATCCGCTTCTTTGGTATCCGTTTCAACAGCTGTGTCGCTATTCTCTTCGCCAGTATCCTGGTTTTCTTCAGGGATATTCTCCTTGCGCTCACCGTCGTCAATCGGCTCATCGGCACCAATCGGAACATCGCCGTCGTCAACACCTGTTTCGCCTTCTTCGGGTGTCGGCTTATCTTTTGACTTTTTGAATAGCTTCTTCAACTTGTCGGCAAATTTCTTAAACTTGGCTTTTATTAACGAGAAGAAATTCTTAACTTTTCCGCCGCTTTGCTTTTTTTCTTCCTTAGGTTCATTGTCAAATGCAATATGTGGCTGCGGCTCGGGCTGCGGGGCGAGGCTTTCTTCTAGCGCTTCCTGATGCCAATCGAGATAATCAAATACAATCTCAAGAATCCGTTTTAGATTTCGCTCTACTGCTACCGTAAGCCCTAAATCGAGTTGACTGTCCTCGATTATGTAAATCGCATTCGATTTGAGAGTGCAATCTTCACCTTTAATTGAATAAGTGAGCGGTTTGCACGTTTCGGAATCATCCAAAAAGCTGTCATCGGTAACTGCACAAACAAAAGCCTGATTCTCTGCAAAGATCGTCCTAAACACTTCATTTAACAAAACTGTAATAGTGTATCTGATATTATCACTGAGTTTTCCGTCAAATTCCGGCAATTCTATGCAAAGAATTTCTTTATTCATATAGTTCCTATTCGGAACGCCGTTGCTTTCACCCTCGAAAAGAATGCGCTGCGCAGTCTCAAAGTCATTGTAGCGCTCCATTTGATAATAGCCTGCAGTCGACACCGTGATATCTGCAAAGATTTTGTTGACCTTAAGACCGGCAATGTTCAGTTGAGCACCTATTCTGTCGGAGCTTCTTACGGAATGAAGTGAATAATTGCGTATCTGTCTATACATAGGTCTGCCTGTAATATGATCAGCCGCCCTTCTTACAAGGACGTTGCCATCGGCGGTAATATACTGCATTTCATAATACTTACCGCCAAGAGTAAAGAACTGGCCCGGCAAACATCTCTGATAGATTTGACCGCTGAGTTCCGAACCGAGATAATACTTAAATCCTTTCTCGTCTTCGGTTATATAACTTGCAGACTTCAATTCCGAAATACACACTTCAAGGAAAGAATGATCCGTAATACTATAAACGGTTTCCATCCTTCCCAATTTGAAATTGAATTTTTCTCCGGACTGAATTATATCGCTCTGCCATTCAGAGTCTTTAACTCTGATACTGCGTTTATATACTACATCCAACGCATCGGCATAATCGCTCGGCAGATCTGCAAGAGCGGAAACACTCGAATAGCACGAGTATAGCTCATACCAAAGTTGCTTTTTCAGGTCGGATATCCTTATTCCGAGAAGCGAAAGCTCTTTTGAAAGCAATTCGCCGCTCACCGGGAAAGTGCTCATCATTAAAGCCAGCTTCAGGATCGTATTACGGTTGCTTCTGGTATAGTCCGCCACAATCAACGGTATTGCCTTTGCGTCGGTTTCAAATATGGAAGCGTTATCCGCCATGTAATCCTTTAGCAAATAATCAGAGGATATTACGTTGATGAATCCCTGCTCGGTGGTTCGTGTTGAAAAATCGCGAAGCACTTCAAACATATTAAACGCTTCGTCCTCAACAATCAAATATCCGTTTTCTTCGATTGCCGCGTTCCAAAGATTGGCAGATGTTGTGAAGTACTCATCGACTCCGTCTTGACCGGTCGGAAGAGATGCGTAATGGGTCAAATCGTAATAATACTGTCTATCAATCCAATGCATATCCGCAACAGGAAAAGACTCGCCACCGAACCATTTTGTTTTTGAGACCTGATTCTTCAGTGCAGCAAAAGAAAGCTCTGTTCCCAATCCGAGATATCTTGATATATTGGGTGCGATTCGATGATGAAGATACTCACCGTCGGCTTCCCAGCACATATATGAGGAAGTCCCCTTATGCTTCTGCGTTGCAGAAACTTCGGTAATATTCGTCATAAGTATATGTGATAAAGCATCGACGAGGCCGTCACAATTCTTTTCGCTTATACAGTATACGACATCATCCTCCCATCCGAATGACTTTACTAAAAGATTCAATCCGATTTGAGCGGTCGAAATCAGCTTTGAAGGCTCGATAACAACAACAAATCCGACATCTTCAAGAAATTCAGAATTTACCTTGTGAAGCCCTATGTCAAACACTTGCGACCTTGTCATTATTCCGATATCGGCATCTTTCGGCTCTTTTCCAAGCACTTCTATATTCCAAAGAAACGGCATATTGGTGACAGACTCTATGCCTCTTTCTACCCATGCTTTTATATCATCCTCAATGGAATGTCTGCCGAGGATAACAAGTACCTTCTTATGTCGAAGCAAAGTTCGGTTCATTGGATAGAATGCATACGGAATCAAATCTTCATAGAAAGGATCATTGAAAAGAACGCTTTTTCCGTTTAGCATATCAATTGATGACCTCAGATAGTTTTTATCTATCTTAAAGCCTGTCTGATGCAGATGACTGGCAAATTCGGCAAATGCGTTAATTTTCGGGTCGTCATTCTGCTCAAGCTCGTTGATAAGCTCGTCAACTGTCATTCCGCTCCACAATTCATTATTGAAGCCGGTATTCTCCGCAACAAGTTTATCTCCAAAAACGGTGCGTAAGTACTTTTTGAGCAAGGTATAGTTCGTGATTTTATAGGCGTCTTCGTCTTCGCCCAATATTTCTTTTCTATACTCTCTCTTCGTTGCTCCGTCAAGATAGAAAAACAACTCGCCTACAATCAAAACGCCGAAAACAGGATAAAACATCGTTTTTATCGTGTTGTCTTGATAAAACCTTCGTGTGATCAACACCAATGCAATAGAGATGGCAATTGATGCATAGTAAAAGGTCTTGAAAAGGATCCTTGCCTGTACAAAACCGTTTTTAATACACCATACATTATTCTCTGTATAGAAGTCATAAAACACTCCTGCGACCTTGGAATGGAGGTCACCTTCCGGCTTAATCACTTTTCGTGTAATTCCGAGGATGATCTCTTTAATAACAAGATAGAGCAACATGATAACTGCATTTGAAATAAAGAACACCCAGAATTTCAAATTCAATCCTTGAATTATAGACTTCAAGTCTGTGCCGATTTGTGCAAAAACTGCAGACACTTGCTCCGGCATCCACGAAAATTGCCCAAGTGAACTTATCCACTGCGGCAGTTTATTGCAAATCTTTATGATCCAATCATTTATCGGGTCAATAATCAGCATTACCGTTATTACATACAAAACAGCAATAATCGGCATTACAAACTGCTTGCTGCGCTCCTGTTTGGGCAAATTCTTTTTCCTGTCAAAATAACAGAGCAGCAAAAAAGGAAGGAGCGCTATGAGCATTTTCACTATTAACATTAAATTGTCAATCATACAGCTCCTCCCTTGTCAATGTAACCGCTTTTACATAATCGACAGGAACAGCAACAGTATTCCCCTCTTGCAAGAATTCGATATCCCTCCACACTTCGGAATACGGCAAAGTATACTCATAAGAATGCATAACGGTAAAATCAAAATCGTACGGCTGCACATTCTCTTTGAAGTCCACTACAGCAGTATCAATATAACCGGCAAAGAACTCATTTGCTTCGCATATTTTCGATTCAATAATACGTTTATGGTTTTTCAAAATTGCTCGTTTAACCTCATAAGGATTATCACAACATTCGAGCACGGAAAAAGCACGCATTACATTGCATGCATGGCTTAGATAGTCTGCAAAAGCCCCGACGCCTCTCTCTATGTCGTTGAGGACCCCGGACATAACCATATTAAAATGAATAAAGCGATTAATCAGCACTCGTTTTTGAGCAATCAGGGTAATAAGGCCACAGAGCAAAAAAGCCGCAATCGAAGCCAATGTCACGGTCAAGGATACAAGAACCGCTTTTGAAGTTTGAGTGTTTCCGAGCAAAAGCGGAAGAAAACCCGCGAGGAATGCAGCTGCCGCTATTATACCGACAATTATTATGTTTTTCTTTGTCATTCTCATCGAGATCTTTCTGTTGAGTTCTCGATTTGCTTCCTTGATTTTTTCATCATATTCCGCTGAGTTAAACAAGCGCGTAGTCGTCGTGGACACCATATTATGCTCTTCTTCATTGAGCACATATTGGATATCCTCCCTTTGGTACTCGCTTATCCGCATTATTCGGTCATCACGAATTGTGCTGTTATATCTGAAGCTTTCCTTAGCCGCGGTTTTCACTCTGCGCCGCGGCTCCCTAAGGAAGCGGGAAAAACGCTTGCCGATCCTCCGATACTGACCCTCCCAGTAAGATACCTCATCCGTCGGGCAGTCCTTAGCCAAGCCGATTTCACCGTACTCTGCCATCATTTCCTCACGTTCGTCCTTGTTTACAGCTTCGATCGGAATCTTTATTTTTGCCTCGAAATTCTCTTCAACTTCCTCATTTGCAAGAGGCCGACTCTCCTGCTCATTCAGCTTTTTGCTTATTTCATCAATCCTGTTTAATGTTGCCAAAAGCTTTGCATTGTAGCCCGAAACAAGTTTTTTTACCCGCTTCGCGTCAATCTGCGTCTCCATTCTATATACTCTGTATGGCCTGAGCGCATCATTCGGGCAATCGTTTGAGGCGATTATCAACAAGGCAGTAAGAAAATTAAAATATGAGCTTTCATTCCTGCGGTCATTAAGATAGGCTAAATCTCCTATTAAATATCTCAATTTGTCCGGATAAAGGTTATCTATATAGAATTGCGAATAGTCGAATTCCGAATGCTCTACCCAAGATGAACGCTTTCTTTCCTCTTCGACATCGCCGATGCGTTGTGCTATTGCAATAAAAGATGTGGGCGGATTGAACAACTCACCGCGAATGGCAAAGCTATCGCGCAGCAAAGTATATTTTCGTTCTCGACTTCTGTCGATTTCAACATCAACTGCGCTCAAATTAAGCTCATCCAACAATTCAAAATATTTGTCCGAATTGTCGACTGACTCAAGTCGCTCCCTATCATTATCGTAACACACCGGCGGACATCTGCGAATCGGTGCACCGCACAACCAGATTGAAAGACGAGTGAGCGGATTGCCCAGTGCCCTATTCATCACTCTATCTTCATTTTCCCGAAAGCATTTCACAGCCTCAAATGTCGAAAAGTCATAGTCTTTTTTTGTGACACCGACATAATCAAAAGGGTTGCGTCTGTTTTGCACCTCGCTGTCAAAAACAGAATTGTCGTTCACAACAACCGCTCTCCACTCTTTCCTTTGGCTGATAAGCTCCTTTAATTGAGGAACTGCCGTCTCGAGCGAATCGGCGCTTGCATCCCACTCACAAAACGCAATATCATCATTATTTAGAAAAGGTTCAAAATAAATGTGGTATTTGCGGAAACAATCATCAATAAGTTGCTTGCCGCATATAACTACCGTAAACATTTAATCACCGCCTTGTCCTCTCTCGAAATTGATCCGAGAGAGGTTCTGTTTCTATTAATATACGTTTTTAATCTTCCTCAGGTTTAGCGAGCTTGTCGATGAATATCTCGACATCATTCTTCTCGAAATACTTGCAAACCGTTCTGTAAATTGAGCTGACAATATCATCCGAGAATATTCCCTTATCGAGGACAGCGGAATGCTGCTTGTAATTTTCAATCAACATATTATATTGCTCAGCTAAAATTCCGGCAACCTTACTTGCAAGTGTATCACTGCTTGCAATACAACTCTGTACTTCGCTGTATATCATTTCAATGATGGCCTCCACCATTGTCTTCATCTCGGCGACATCCTTATTCTGGGCGGGTAAGGAATCACAGTACATAAGTACAACCGTGAAAAGGGAAACCTGGTCGTTACTCGCTGCCAGTTCAGGATTATTTATCACCTTCCTGAACGTAAATTCCTTAAGCATTTTGAAAAACTCCGTCTCATCATATGAGCGATAGCCGGCCGCCTTATTCTTAATACGCAGCTTATTAACATAGTCTCTGATTGTTGCTACGGCAAGTCTGTCAAAATACAGCGAGTCCAAAACCTCATAGAGCTGATCGCACTTTGTGTGGTTCGACACAACAAGATCCACTGTATCATTATCCGAATTCAGATACTTATATATTTTGGCGTTCGGATCTTCGTTTGAGGTTCTGAATAGCTTAATTCTATCGTATATAAAGCCGTAAATCATCGACTTATGAATTTTTCTCATCAGGCGCTTCTGATAATCCATATCAAGTTCCGGCATCTGTGATATGGAATTCCATCTCTTATCGATATGCGGAGTTATTACGGCGCTCGTTTTGCTGTCGGGGCCTATTCTATCCATATACTTTTGATATACTCTGAAATAATCGCCCGCCGAGAGCTGCTCAAACTCGCTCTTGCTGCTGATTGAGAATTCGTCTATTGAATCGCTGTACATCGGGGCCGAGAGCTTGGCGAGCTGAGTCGGCATGATGTTATAAACAGAGCGGAAAAATCTCAGTTCATACTTTGAAACAGTATCTGATCTGACAGCTTCGGGAATGAAGTCGTTAATTCTAACGCCGTCACCGTCATCGATAGAATCATTGCATGCAACGACATTAACTTCACGTGCTTCCTCATTGTCCTTCTTCTTTATACCGGGGCTTGCAAGGTTTCTACACCTGTCGATTCTATCCAGAATATATCTTTTGATGTTGCCTTCTTTATTCAGCTCGATCGCCATCTGCTCTTTTCGCTCTTCACTTAAGCCATCAAGCTCAATTGCCGCATCAACGTCGTGCTGCAGTTTAAGAGCATGAATAACGCTCTTAACATAGATAATATCTCCGCATGCCTCATCCACGCGATTTTTATAGTATTCGACAATTATGTCATCAAATATGTCCTTTGTTACTTCATAATTGAATTTATTCACGCCGCGCCTTGCTTCAATATAAGAATTGTCTCTAAGCGACTCAAATATCCTTGCATAGAGTTTTGCCGCATCCTCGCCGCTATCCATGGGACGTCCGACGCTATCGGTAATCTTCTCGAGATGCTTTTTCTCTCCGAGCACATACTGAACGCAGTCGCCGTTCTTGAATGCAAGCTTTGTAACTATATCTTCTTTTTTCTTCTCAATTGCAGGCACCTTGCGCTCAAATGAATTATAGAAATTCTCATAGACCTTTATAAGGTTAGAGACGGCACCTCTTGCAACATCGCAAATCTCCTTTGCAATGGTCATATCAAAGAATTTACGGACAGAGTTATTATATCTGTCAAGAATATCGTTACATCTCTCACCGGGCTTGTCAACAATTCCGTCAAAGTTCTTCAGCTTATCACAGGCCTCACACATTTCTGCAAGACCGGCCTCTTTGCCGAGGTGAAGCGCCACCTTGAACACGTCAACGTCTTTGTCTCCGTTTCCGGTGCCGTAAACGTCACGGGCCCTTTTGGCTTCAAACGAATTAATCGTGCCATCAGCCTCATTCATACGCTCATTTATGGCATCGCTTAACTTATAAAGCATATATCTTGCGGCATTAGGATGCATAAACTTGCCGCGTACCGACAAATACCTCTCAAGCATGTATTCGCCGAGATCATCTTTTTCTGCCGAAACTTTACTGCTGAAGACCTCTTTTGCAAACGACCTTACTACATCCGCAAAGCGCTGAGTTTTGGCGACCTCCTCGATTGCAACAATTGCGTTGTATCTTGAAGAGTATTCCTGACTTGCAGCGCTCTCCTTTGCCACAGAGAAAGTCCTGTTTTCCTGAAGGAAATACTCTCTCTCAATTGCGCCTTCGGTAACGCCTTTAATTAGAGCATCGATATAGCGCCTTGCAACCACATCGATATTTCTCTCTTCTTCTTCGTCACCAAGAGTATCAATTTTGCCTCTGAGATATTTATCCCAAAGCATCATTGTAAAATCGTTGCCGCTCTTAGGATCGGCACCGGATTCCATTTTGCTCTTATATACACCTGCACGGGTGGGTTCATTTCTGCTGCTGGAGGTTGTGCTCTCTTCCCAAGCCTTATACTCCTCTTTGAATTTAATATCATACTGAAGCCAAGAATTATCAAGGAGGGCTTTACGTTCCTCTTCGGTAAGGCTCTTGTTGGCCGAAGATCCTATTATGCCCATTCTCGCCCAGTTAAGAGCTATGTAATCACGAATATCCTCATACGGATACTTCAGCACGGATGCGCCGACACCGCCGAATCTGCATCGACCGAGTCTCTCCGGATCTATGCAAAGTTTAAGTACATTATCCTCCATACTGGAAGTTTTTGTACGCATCGGGCCTATATTCTGCTCATAAAGCGACTGTGCAGCATAATCGACATATTGGCCGAGGGTAGTCATATTGCCTGCATTCGAGTCCGTTCTGTCCATAAGGAAGCAAAAATCGAACGGAAGATTGCTGATATTTTCTGTTCCTGAAGATGAACTGGGAATTGACAGATAAAGGTCTTTGTATCTTTGGAGTTCCGGCACGGTGTCAAAGAATCCACTGCCCTTCATCATGAAAGCATTGATTTCCTTAATAGTTGCATAGCCGTTACAACGCAAGCTGTCTTTTTCGCTCTGCGTCTTAATTACTGTATCCATAACACCGGGCATAATGAGAAAACCTCTTATCATAACAGCGGCATCGGGATAGTTCTTTTTTATATAGTGACGTACCAACATACCGATTTCCATTGCTATGCCCGAGCCTGTGCCACCAGCTGCCGTCGATGCAATGACAACTCTAACCGCCTGTTTGAGTCCGCCACCGTCCTTAAGGAACAAATCGTCAATCGCCTTATAAAGAGTTTGTATCTTGCCATTCTTAATAATATCGTTGATTGCAAGCCTTGATATGGCACGAACCTGGCCGGCACCCTCAGAGACATTCTTAGCATCCAGCATCTTATTCTCCGGGAACCAATTCATCTTAGCATCTTTATCGTTATTGAGATAACTGCCTACAAAGCTGGTAGACGAGGTCTGAATAGGTATTACTCCGTAATTAGCGGAGAGCAGATCATTGGCATCAGTATCCATGACTACAAAGCGCAAATTGCTTGTATCATCATTGACAGCTCTTTTGGCAATACCCTTGATGATATCGGAGCCTCTGCCGCCGGTTCCGATAAAGAGTATGGGGGCATTCAATTTGTTAGGCTGGATTTTCTCTTTTCTATACATTTTAACTCCTTCTTTCTCTCTCAGTGTTTACTATTAATATGAACAATACCTGTTCTCACGCCCGAAACTGTTTTCCACTTTATTTCGCTTCCATTGCTGATTGTGATAGGTGATTTTTTGTCCAGAATAGTTTTACCGTCACCGTCCACAAATTTACTGCCTCCGGATTTTTTGTATCGCATTCCGTTGATCTCATACCATTCAACCGACCCGAGCGGTTTTATGTCCTTGACACGGAATTTTGCATTTTTCTTCCTGCTGTTTTTCAGCGGCGTGCAAGCCTTGGCTTCACATCTCAGCTCACCCGGATATGTATCGGTAGAAAGCGAGAGCATGTTTCCGTTCCTCTTTACAAGCGGGCTTGTCTTTGCCTTGGGTATTTCCATATAAATCGAATTGGGCAAAGTCGCTTTATTCAGTATCATCGCTATCAGCGCGATAAGAAGAACTATCAGAAAAATCCAAAACAGCCATTTCCAGACTTTGCTGTATATCTGAATATCAAAACGTACATCGCTTGAATCCGAAACATTATTACTGTATTCGTCTATGTATGCGGCAGAAGCCTTCAGCTTGTAGCTACCCGTTTCCGGCTCAACAAAGCTGCCGCTTTCATCACTGCCTATATAAATATAAAATGCGGATTCATCAGGCTTTATCTCGACCCTGTACGCCGGAGCTTTTGAACCATCAAGCACAACGTCAGGAGTTACCCGCGCCATCTGTTCCGCGGTCAGCGGAGCGCCGTTAAGTGCCATATTTACCTTTATGGGTTTCCAATTCTCATGATCTCTCACAACATACCATGACTGCGACTGCAGCACCTTAGCATCCACTGAGAATTCGTTTTGAGCCGGCAACACTTTGATCGGGAAAGGGAAAGCTGACGGATCATCTTTTGTTGATATTGTGTAGTCCTTTAGATATTTGCCTTCTACATATATCTCTGTGCTGTCATCTTTGCCCAATGTTATTTTTGAACCATTCGGATACTCTTTATACTCTGAATCAGAAGATGCTTTTACATATGTGTTCAGCTCGACGTTGCTGCCCATCAGCTCATGTTTCGTAACATCCTCACCCGTGGCACTGTCAACGATCGCGCTTTCAACAGTGTAATCCCCCGGAACTATTTCACCCGAGGAAGTGTCAACCTTCTCCCCGTCGCTATTTATCAACGAAACTCTAATATCAACATCAGGCTCATAAAACACCTGAATTTTGTCTGCATCAGAATATTCCAGTTTGTATTTGCCTTTCGGACATGCCGCAAAAGTGACAACCTGCCCGGCAAGATTCTTGTCGGCAGGGGCATTCGGATATTTATTCGCTCTAATCTCGCTATATTTGCGCTGACCGCTGTCCATAGTAACATCAATCTTTTTGCCGGATTCATCGGTCAGCGAAACAACCTTTGCATTTGCACCCTGTGCAAAAACAATCAGATTCTTCATCGACAGATCTAGCTCAAGAGAGCCCGTCTTCAGACGGTTGCCGGGCAATACAGATCTCTGGAATATCGTATTACAAATTCCGATCAAGTCGTCTTTTAGACTCTTATCGTCAGAAGTCTTAGCATAAAATCCTATGCTTTCGTTCGGTGTCAAGGAGGCCGCCGCACCAAATCCCAAATACTGAATTTTTATTTTGCCGCTTGCCTTTGACGCCAAAGATGAAAGCTCATTTTGAATATCAATTTTTGTCAACTGACCGTCTCTTGTAGTAAGATTGAATTCGCCGTCGGTAAGGACGATCAGCCATTTTTCGCTTGCATTTGAGCTATTCAAATGATTGTATGCCTCAGATATAGGCTCAAACGGCGTGTTTGACGGACGGACAGTAAAAAGATTGGAAATTTTGTTAATATCCTCTTTGCTCGTGACGGAAAATGCGGCATAGCTTCCGCCTGAATCCGGCGTTGAGCCATCTGTCGTAACCTCCCACATCGGGAAAATATTCAGGCGATTTTCGCCGCTCTCATAATCAAGCATCGAGGCGAATATCTCCATGGCGTATTTTGCTCTGCACCATGCTTCGTTATTATACATCGAGCCGGAATTGTCAAATACAACTGCAATATCGTAGCTCTTTTTTCTTTTGCTTGTCGATGCTGCCCGAGCATTAAACGACGGATTCGCCAAAGCGCCGAATGCCACTATAAGAGTGAAGGCAAAAAGCATCAACCTTTTAAAAACTCTTTTCATCATTTCCTCCTCAACACGGACATTTTTTCAGCCGGATACAAATACCGACTTCAAACAAATCATCCAACCCCTTCCGAATGATGGTAAATGCAATATTCCGCTTCAGATAAGTGTATTCATCGAAAAATTTGCAGACAGTTAGGCAACGCAATAACATAAAAAATTCATTAATACATTTTGCGATTCGATAAATTTCGCTCACAAAGCATCAAAATCTGCAATTTTATACGATAATTATATCAAAACGGTTTTAAAATAGATAGTGAATCAATTGGCATTTATTTACATACATATCGTAACCAAAAGAATTACCGATGCGCCTATCGTAAAGTAACCATTCTGTAGACCAATACCTCGTTCCCCTTTTTCCATTCAAAAGCGCTTAATATCCCGTATCGGTTCATAGAATTCAAAAACTTTTTCGCATTCTAAAATATCCGCGCACAAGCAGAAAACAAGTTTTAAAATTTACTACTATTTCATTTTTTCTGGCATAATTACAAAGCAAGCAGAAGAAAAGTGTTTTCCTCTGCTTGCTTTGTTTTTTCAGAACTCAAACAAATTCAATTTAATGCTGTTATTAATTATCAACTTATTTTAAGTATACAGGCCAAATCTTTATACTTTATCAAATTTGAATATGAACGGCTCTGCCCCAGGTAATCCGATAATAGCTTCACCGATTCCCAGTCTAAGGACATCCCAGTCTTCAACAACATTCGAATCTCGAATTTGCTCTGTTACGCCCCGTCCCGAAACGGATGACATAAACACTTCTTTTTTGCGGTTTGTTCCGAAAAGACCTTTAATATAGTTCCTTGATGCTTCATCGGTAACTCTAAAACAAACCGAAGTTAGAAAGCCCGAAAGAAGACTTTTCCCTCTCTCCTCACCGTAATTATCAAAAATCTGATTAACATTTTGTATACCGATCATGAACTTAATACCTAGACTTCTTCCAAAATTCACTGCATCATCTACATGACTTAAATTTGGAAGCAAGCTAAACTCATCTGTTACAAAGAAAACATTTCCGTCACTTTTCGAGCGACACAAAGCCTCTTTAATTGCCATATCAAACAGCAAACTGTAAATTGGAGAAAGCATTCTTCCTACGCCAATATCGTATTCGATAAAAACAAATTTTCCACCTTTATTTTTGACGATATTACGCATAGATAACGTTCCGGATTTTTTAAAATTCCCTAAAAAAATCTCGCGAACCAACTGCTGCATTTCCGAAAGAACACCTTGCGTTTGAGGCGATCTATCATCAGCAATATAGCTTATCATTGATTTGAACTCAGGATATTGAGCAAGAATTTTTCTCAGTTCTTCTCCGGAAGCACCATTCAAGAAGGACCTCAGACCCTCATTGGTCGTGTTACATGTATCCGGATTCTTAATAAAATGAGTCAAAACTGCAGAAAAAATGTCTTTGGCTGCATTAGGAAAGAAAGGTTGATTTGTATTCTCAATTTTTTCATTAAATAAAGTCTTGGATATCTCAACTATATTTTCTTCCATATGCTCATTGTTTTCAATTTCATTAAATATGTTCCAGTAATCGGTTCCTTTTGGACCCTTTGCCAACTCATCATTACTTATTACAATGTCGCCAGGTTCATAAAACGATTTATAAAAGTCACCTTTTGTATCAAAAACTATGGCGACATCATTTAAAGACAATTTCTTCCTTATTTGCAGTAAAATCTGGAAAAAAGTGTTTGTCTTACCAGTACCTATACCACCCAATAGAACCATATGTCTGCTGAGTAGGTTATCATCAATTGGCACAAATACTCTACTTCCATTTACATCTGATCCTACAAATAAGTATTGCGGATTAGGACAATTATAACCAACCGGTTTATCATATAACTGATTGCCATCAAACACTTCAACTTGTTTCAATAAAACATCCCCTTAATAACCCATTCCATAATAGTAATCATAATCGGGAGCCTCGGAACCTTCTGACACTCCAGATCCCTCGCTCTCGTCATGAGCAGATTTTTCGTCATTCTTCGTCTCTTCTGAATGCGCTTGATTGTCATCAGATAAATCATTTGAATTTACTTCGTCTTTGGTTTCTTCTTTTTGAGCATTTTCACTTGTTCCACTTGAATCCAGCTCACTACTTTGACTCTCGTTTTCGGCAACGGCTTCGTCCTGGGTTTTGCTCTCGTTCAGGTTGTTTTCGTTTGCTTCACCCGTATCAAGCTCATTGCTCTGGTTCTCGTTTTCGGCAACGGCTTCGTCCTGGGTTTTGCTCTCGTTCAGGTTGTTTTC
>OIZI01000108.1_pt1 | contig 42367 bp, 41 predicted proteins | sample 1588441 | NCBI WGS metagenome assembly OIZI01 (sample SAMN03283284) | human gut metagenome | biome: human-associated habitat; material: feces | host: Homo sapiens | place: Peru | collected 2012 | reverse complement strand
GCCTGTGAGACCTCCCCGGGTACTCACACGTTCTTTCCCTCTTTACCTGCCGCATCTACCGAACGCAATCCGTGTAGCTACTGGGCTTTGTTTTGTTATGCAAACTTACCCTTGTGTTCGGCCTTATGAGCGAAACCTGTTTGTCAGGCCAGAGTTTTGCCCATTAAGGGACCTTTCAACCCCTAAAATCCGGCTTTCTTCAGATTCCGCCTCACGACAGATACCCTTGCCTTTGGCTAGCCCTTCCCGCTACCGGGCGGACTCGGGACTTTCACCCTAGAGAACGTGCGCTCACCGGGCGCACATGCTACAAAACGGCTGCAACCTCAACTGGCCGCAGCCGTTTCTTAATATTTTTTGTGGCCAGTGCTGGAATCACTGGCCACTGCGTTAGATGGGGACTTCTCTAACAGCCCCTTTCATTATTCGTAATCAAGCCGGTCTTCGCGTACCTTGACCAGTCGTCCGGGATTTTCACACCGATCCTCCGCAATGGTGTATACCAGTCTGTCCGGATCAAAGTCTTGGACGACACCGCATCTTTCCTGGTCGCCGCAGCCGTAACAGGCCATTCTTGCCTCCTTGGGCCAGAACACACGCCGCCCGATCTTGAACATTGGCTCACGTCTTGAACCGGCACCGCCGGAAACCTGGTCCAGCTTCTGGGGAGAAAGCTCCCTTGCGGATACCTTTTCCTCTTTGTTGTGTTCCATCGTCCATGCCTCCTTTTTTTCTTAACATACCAGACCAAACGAAAAAAGTTCTTATTTTCTTCGGATGTCCAGATGGTAATCAATCACACCGGCCTCGGTGTTTTCGATGCAGATTTCGTAGACCAGGTCCACGCTTCCGCCGTCAGGCAGGATGTCAAAAAAGATGCGCTTTGCCCGGACGGTCAGCAGCAGGGCTCCAAACTCCATTTGATACAGGGAATCGTGGGACACGTTTTCCTCGAAGACCATGGTGGAGACCAGCTTTCCGGTCCGCTCCAGCACCAGTTTTCCGGGCTCCACCCGGAAGGTGGTGGTAACCCCCTCCATGCCGGTCAGGGCGCTTTCCTCATAGGAGATATCCCAGCCCCCATCCCGAAAGGTCATGGTGCCCTCTGTGACCAGCTCAATCACGTCCGGCTCCTGGCCCGTGTAGGTCTGGCGGCCCGTAATGGTCAGGAGCACAGGGTATTCCGTCATGCCTGTGCCTCCATGGCCAGCTGCAGCAGCTGGTCAATGAGCTGGCCATAGGGAATCCCGCTGGCCGCGAAAAGCTTGGGGTACATGGAAATGGAGGTAAAGCCGGGGATGGTATTGATTTCATTGAAGACGGGGCTTCCGTCCTCCGTGACAAAGAAATCCACACGGCTCAGACCTTGGCAGCCGATGGCGCTGTAGACCTTTACCGCCATATCCCGCACCCGCTCGGAGGCCTCCTCCGAAATTCTCGCGGGGACATAGGCAACGGAGGTATCGGTGATGTACTTGGCATCGTAATCGTAGAACTCCACGCCGGAATCAATCTCGCCGCAGACGGAGGCCACAGGGCTCTCGTTGCCCATAACGGCGACCTCGATTTCCTTGCCCCGGATGAATTTCTCTACCAGAACCTTATCGTCGTATTTCGCGGCAAGCTCCATGGCCTTTGCCAGTGCTTCCCGGTCCGCGGCCTTGGAAACACCCACGGAGGAACCGGTGCCGGCGGGCTTGACAAACATGGGGTATTCAAAGCGGCTTTCCAGCTTTTCCAGGGTCGCGTCCATGCGGCCGTTCAAATCCCGGCGGCGCACCAGAAGCCAGTCCGCCTGGGGGATGCCCGCGTTGTCCGCAACCAGCTTGGTCAGGGTCTTATCCATGGCCACAGCGGAAGCGGACACATGGGGGCCCACATAGGGGATGCCCGCCAGCTGCAGCAGGCCCTGAATGGAGCCGTCCTCGCCGTTTTCCCCGTGGAGTACCGGGAACACCACGTCAATGCGCTCTCGCACCACGCAGTCGCCCTCAAAATTCAGCAGTCCCTGACCCCGGATGGGGGACAGCGCCACCTGATGGACATTGGGCTCGTGCTCCCACGCTCCGGTGGGAAGCTTGGAGTAATCCCGGCTGGGATACAGCAGCCAGTTGCCCTGCTTGGTGATGCCCACAGGGAAAATATTGTATTTTTCCGGGTCCATATTGTTCAGCACAGACTCCGCGCTGCGCAGAGAAACCTCATGCTCCGGGCTCCTGCCGCCGAACAGGACACATACACTCAATTTCTTCATATTGCCCACCTCACTTCTCTGCCAGCAGTGCTTCTCCGGCACGGAAAATATCTCCCGCGCCCATGGTCACCACAATATCCCCGTCCCGGACAATCTCCCGCAGGCAGGCCGTTACATCCTGCAGCGTTTCGCAGAAGATAGCCCCGGGAATCTGGGCAGCCAGGTCCGCCGAAGAGATGCCAATGGTGTTGCTCTCCCGGGCGGCATAGATTTCCGCCAGAACTACCACATCGGCCTTTTTCAGCTCCCGGATGAAATCATCCATTAAAAGCTTGGTCCGGGTATAGGTATGGGGCTGGAAGGCCAGCACCAGGCGGTTGTCTCCCATGCCCCGGATGGTCTCCAGGGTTGCCCGGAGCTCGTCGGGATGGTGGGCATAGTCGTCATAGACCTTGGCCCCGTGGTAGTCCCCCTTGTATTCCATCCGGCGGCCCGCGCCGTGGAAGGCCTGAATGCCCCGGGTCACGCATTCCCCGGGGATGCCCATCACCCAGGAGGTGGCCGCCACGGCCAGAGCGTTCATGGTATTGTGCTTACCCATGACCCCCAGGTCCAAATGGCAGTAGGGTTTTCCGTCGCAGAGTACGTCAAAGTGCCGCCAGTCGGCGCTGATGTTCTCCGCCCGGACCTGATTCTTCTTCCCCAGGCCGAAGGACACATAGGGAATACCCTCCAGGGCCTGCATCGTGTGGGGGTCGTCTCCGTTGGCAACCACCCCGTCGGAGGCCAGGCCCGCAAACTTATGGAAGGATTTCTGGATGTCCGCCAAATCCTTGAAGTAGTCCAGATGGTCCGCCTCCACGTTCAGCACCACAGCCAGCGTGGGGTAGAAATTCAGAAAGGAATCGCAGTATTCGCAGCTTTCCAGCACAATGGTGTCGCCCTTGCCCACCCGGTGGCCCGCGTGGAGCAGGGGCAGATACCCGCCAATCATCACCGTGGGGTCCCTCCCCGCCTCCATCAGGATATGGGTCATCATAGAGGTGGTGGTGGTTTTTCCGTGGGTGCCGGAAATGCAGATGGCATTTTTATAGGACTTCATAATCTCGCCCCAGGCCTGGGCCCGCTCGAACACGGGAATGCCCGCGGCACGGGCGGCGGCAATCTCCGGATTATCATTGTGGGCGGCGGCGGTGCGGATAATGCAGTCGGCCCCCTGGATATTCTTGGCGCTGTGGCCGATATCCACATGGATGCCATGGGCAGTCAGCTCCTCCGTAGAAGCGGAAGCGCTCATATCCGAACCGGACACATGCATACCCATTCCCTTCAAAACCAGCCCCAGAGGACGCATGGATACGCCGCCAATCCCAACCAGGTGTACATGGCAGCCCGGTTTCAGGTAAGCGGAAATGTCCTTATTTTTATTCATGTATCTATCCTCCGAACGAGAAAAATAACTTACTCTTTTCATTATACAACGCCCGGAGGATTTTTACAACAAGAAATTTCTATCGAACAAACACCGTACTGATCCATACCAGTCCCGCGGCCTGGACCGTCGCCATCAGCAATGTGGCAAATTCATACAGAAGCTCTTTCATATCGGTATTTCTCCCTTCTTTTTTCGGAATCTAAGCCCATTATAAGCCGTAACCGCGTCGAAAGAACGCAAACGGTGGAAGTATACCGAAAATTTTCCGTGAAATATACCGATATCTTAAAGAAAAGATAATACTTTGTTGTTCACACTTTCAAATGCTTTTGTGCTATAATAGGGACATTCCAAAAGAAAAAAGGAGACCGTTATGCGCGGAAAAAGTCACCGTCAGCTGGGAAGCTACCTTGCCAGCACCTATTTTCCTGAAATTCCGCCTCTGTACCGCAGGGCTTTTCTCCTTGGCTGCATTGAACCGGACCGCAACCCCGCCACCTATCTGAAGGGCTCCATCCGGGCCCAGTGGCTCCGGGGGCACAATTTTGAGAACGCGAAAAAATTCATGGCCCGCATTGCCCACCGTCTGGAAAGCAAGCCCCAGTGGGGATTCTTCGACTACTACACCGCCGGGAAACTCATTCACTATACAACCGATGCTTTTACATACGCCCACAACGCCAGCTTCCCCACGGATTTGCATGAGCACAAGGTGTATGAGGCGGAGCTGCAGAACTATTTTCTGAATTTCCTGAAATCCCACAATCACCCCGCTCAGAAACCCGGCGCTTCCTCCGTAATGGACACCATTCAGGAAAACCACAGAGAATACCTGAAAAAGGAGCCGGATATCTTACGGGACGCGGTGTTCGCCTTCTCCGTCACCTGCTGTGTGGCCAGGATGCTCTCCAAAAAGCACGCCCGGGCAGTGGTTTAATCCAGCAAAAAAGCCATTGCGCTCTCACTTTTCGGGGACGCAATGGCACTTTTTATTTTCTCCGATACAGCAGCATCTCATACCGGATGCCCGCTTCCTCGCCGGAGTGAAGCACTTCCGGCGCATCCCAGGCGGGGTCCTCCTCCAGGTTGGGAAACCAGGTATCACAGGGAACCGTTGTAAAAAGCCTGGTGACATAGGCCCTATCGCAGTACGGAAGTAGCTGACGGTATACACTCCCCCCGCCAATGACCATGGCCCGGGGGGTATTTTTTGTCTTTTCCAGGACCTCCTCCACGCTGCCGCAAAGGGTGAAGCCGGGGAAATTGCCTTTTTGCCGGGTTAAAAGAATGTTTTCCCGCCCGGGCAGGGGCTGCTTTCCGGGAAAATCCTCCACCGTCCGCCGACCCGCGATGACGGCAGCGCCCCTGGTGGTCTCCCGGAAGAATTTCCGGTCCGCTTTCAGGGCAATGGGCTGGGTGCCGTCTTTTCCGATGCCCCAGTCCTCGTAAACCGCAACAATCAGTTCCATACCCAATCCTCAAATCGCCATAGGAATTTCAAAATCGAAGGGATGGTATTGGTAGTTTTCCAGGTGGAAGGAATCCTTGGTGAAGGCATAGAAATCCGTAATGCTCTCATCCACGGTAAATTTGGGGGCTTCATACCCCTCCCGTTCCAGCATGGCCTTTACCGCGGGGATGTGCCTGTCGTAGATATGGCAGTCCGCAATCACATGGACCAGCTCCCCGACCTTCAGCCCGGAGACCTGAGCAAACATATGGGTCAGCACTGCGTACTGCACCACATTCCAGTTGTTGGCCGTGAGCATATCCTGGCTGCGCTGGTTGAGGATAGCGTTTAGAGTGTCCCCTGTGACATTGAAGGTCATGGAGTATGCGCAGGGGTACAGGTTCATCTCGTGCAGGTCTTCAAAATTATAGATATTGGTGAGAATCCGCCGGGAAGCCGGGTTGTTCTTCAAATCGTACAAAACTCTGTCCACCTGGTCGAACATGCCCTCTTTGTACCGGTGCTTGATGCCCAACTGATAGCCATAGGCCTTGCCGATGGTGCCGTCGGGCCCCGCCCACTCGTCCCAGACGTGGCTGCCCAGGTCCGCAATGCGGTTGGATTTTTTCTGCCAAATCCACAGCAGCTCATCCACCGCGCTTTTCCAGTAGGTTCTGCGCAGGGTCATAATGGGGAATTCCCTGGAAAGGTCGTACCGGTTGACCACGCCGAATTTTTTGACAGTGTGGGCCGGGGTGCCGTCTGCCCAGTGGGGGCGGACGGCCAGATTTTCATCGGAAAAGCCGTTTTCCAGAATATCCCGGCAGGTTTCCTTGTATAGCTCGTCTGCTCTGCTCATAAGTCTCCCTCCAAAATCTTAACGTCCCAGCCTTTCAGCTCCAAGGGCTCGCCCTCGTCTAAGTGCCTGCCTGAGAACAGCTCTACGCCTGTAGCCGGGCTGGGAATCACCCGGGAGGCGGGGCTGTAGTGCAAAAGGAAGGTGAGGTTTTTGCCGTCACGGTTGATGCCCCGCTTCTGGACCACAGGCCAGGCGGTTTCCGGCACGGGAATGTGCCACATAGCCAGAAGACGCAGCAAAATGGGCTCGAAGCCCTCCTCGCTGTAGCAGCCAAAATAGGCCGCCTGCCCCTTGCCAAACCGGCTGCAACAGGCCGCAGGAACCCCACGCCAGGCGGGGCTGTCGTAAATGGCCAGGCCCATGGCCTCGTCCAGCCGCAAAAGCTCCATAAACTCCGAGACCTCCGCCATGTACTCCGGAAGACAGACCTCCTCCGGGACGGTAAACTCCGAGTAGTGCATACTGAACACATCCGTCATGCCGCAGGGCCGAAGCTGACGGCACAGATTGCCCTCCTCATCCGCAAAAAAGCTGCGGAAGGTGGAAAGCAGGCATCCGCCCCGGGCCACATAATCCCGAATGGCCTCCGTCAGTTCCTTTCCGGCGCTGTAGAGGCAGGGGGTTACCAAAAGAGCAAAACGGGAAAAATCCCGGCTTTTGTCCTCCACCAGCTCCACCTCGATGTTCAGCCGGTAAAAGCTGTCGCAGACCCATTTGAGATAGTCATCATAGCCCTTGCCCCCAATCTTGGGCATGAGCCGGGCACTGCGGGGGCTGACCAGAATGCCGATGCGGCTGCGCTTGGTAAGCCCCGCCAGATGGGTTTCCAGCATAGAAAATTCCCGGCCAATCTGGCTGATTTCCCGGTAGGCCCGCCCGGGCTGCCCATCGTAGCCGATGATGCCCTGCCAGTCGGTCCCGGCGGAGGTTTCCGAATTCCAGGGCCAATAGCAGACGCACCCGGCCCCGGAGGCTACATGGTGAAACGCCGCCAGACGCAGCTGGCCCGGGTAGGGCAGCTGGCCCAGCGCCCCCTGGCTCTGGGTTTCCAGCACCCAGAAATTGTCCTTCGCCGCGGCCCGCGCCAGATCCGCCTGAAAATTCAGCTCCGAGCCCGTATTTTTCAGGCCCGCCTCGTGGAAAATGCCGCAGCCCAGCATGTTCTTCCCCGCCGCCCCGAAGGGATTCGCGGCGCTGACAAGCTCCGTCTTTACCACTGTTCTTTTCCCCTGCAGGCGTTCCAGCTGCCGCCCGGTCCAGGGGGCATTGGCCGTCACCTGAAAGGCATCGGCATCGGCCTGTTCCAGGATGTCCAGCGTCTCCTCCGGAAGCTCCGGCAGGGCCAGAACCGACATAAGCCCCAGCTCCCGGCACAGGGCCAGCACACCGGGCAGAGCCCGCAGGGTGCTCTCCTCCCAGTGTTTTGCCCCCAGGCGGACCAAATTCATACCCGCCCGGACCATTGCTTCCAAATCCGCCCGGATTTCCCCCAGGGAAACCCCATCTATATAATATGCCGCACCGAAATGCAGTCCGGACTGCTCCATATGCTCAGCTCCCGATTGTTCAAAGAATAATGAAAAGAATTCCGCGCTACATTCTAGCACAGTTTTCCCTACATTGCTATAGGATTTTCCAAAATTCTTTGAAAACCGCAAAAAAATGGTGCCGACGCGCCTTTCGGCGCGCCGGCAAATGGAATGGAAAGGATTGGACTCTTAGGGAGTGGGGACGGTTCCGTCAGCAAGCACATACTGCATGTTGACCCAGCCCAGGCTGGTGCGGCCCCAGGTTTCGCCGCTGTAGGTGGTCTGCTCCAGAATTTCTACACGGGAGTTCACCATAATCTTGGCGACCAGCGCATTGCCCACACCGGCGGAAGACCGGACGTTGGCAGTGTAGAAGCAGCGGGCAATGGTACCGGCCGTGCCGGAACCGGTGACGGAAGCGCCGGTGTAGGTGACGTAGCTGGTGCAAATCCAGCCCTTGTCACAGCGGCCCCAAATCATGCCGTCCTTCAGAACGTGCTCATAGATAACCACGTTGGTGTACAGGGGCAGGGTGCCGGTCTGGTTGTAGCCCAGGCCCGCGCCGTTGCGGACGGCCAGATTCTTGATATTGACGAAGCCCACACCGATGGCACCGGAGGGAACGGAGGTGAGAATGGTGTTGCCGGACAGGGTGCCGCCAGCCACGGTACCGGTAGCGCCGGTACCGGCCTTGGCGCTCAGGTCCACGTAGGCCATGGCCACCCAGCCCTGGTCAATCCGGCCCCAGAGGGCATTGTCCACGGTCTTCTGCTCGTAGACGGTGACGACGGTGCCCTGCTTCAGGGCAGTGACCTTGGCGTTGCCCACGCCGGCACCGGAACGGACATTGACTTCCGCTGCGTTCACAATGGTGCCCTTGGCGGTTGCGGTGGTCGTAGTGCCGGTGGTACCAGTCGCACCGGTAGTGCCGGTAGTGCCGGTAGTGCCGGTATTCGTGCCCGTGCTGGGCGTGGTGGTGGCAGTGCCGGGGGTCAGGGAGTAGGTACCCAGGTCGGTACCGGCCAGGTTGATCCAGTAGTAGTTGTAGCTGTTGTCCTTGGCTCTGGCTGCCACACGGCCCCAGACAACGCCGCCGACACTCAGGGTCCGCTCTACCACAGTGGTAGAAGCATTGCGGCGCAGGTTCATATCGGTTACCTTCTGTGTAGAAGGCTTGCCACCAACATTCTCGTAGAAGTTGACCACGTCCACATTGACCTTAGCAGTCACAGGATCCTGATCCAGGTAGCTCATATCGATCCAACCGGTAACACTGCCGTCGGTAAACTTACCTCTGACAACGCTTGTGTCGCTTGCGCGGTACCAGTCGGTAATGGTCAGGGTCCGGTTAGCCCCCAGGGTCATCTGCGTGTCATTGCCGTTGGCAGTCTTATAAACAGTGGTCTGTCCGTTCGTTTTGCCGGTGATGGGGGTCTTGCCCACGGTGCTGCCGGTAACCACATTGGAGGTAGGCACATCCAGAACCAGATTGTTCATCTGGACCCAGCCGTTGACCGTCTCCACCTTGCCCCAGACATACACGCCGTCGGTCTTTTGTTCTACAATCTTCACAGGGCTGCCCTGAGGAAGGGTCGTCTTGACGCTGGAATCCAGGCTTGCATTGCTGTAGACATTCAGGCTGCCCGCGCTGACGCTGCCGGACAAATCCACCAGGCCAACGGATTCCGCTGTGCCCTGGACCCAGCCGGTAACGGAACCGATGGTGGTCTTATACCAAACAACATTGTTGACAATGGTCCGGTCCACAATGGCGAAGGTGTTGCCAGCCGTCAAGGTAAGGAGCTTCGAGTTGTCGTTGGCAACCGCATCCTTGTAGACATACACGGTCTTACCAGCCTTTACCTCGCCCAAAGATTTGACGTTGGTATAGGTAGCGATGGCACCGGAAGCGGAAGAGCCAGAGTTGCCCTTATTGGGATTGTTGATGGCATCCTCGGCACCGGCATCCAGCTTCACATACTGCATGAAAACCCAGCCCTTGCCGTCTACCAGGCCCCAGCCGTTTTCCAGCTTGGTAATGGCCACACGGGTGCCTACCCGGATGGTGGTGACCAGGCGGCCCTTGACGGAGCCGGTATCGCGGACGTTAACGGCGGTGGAGCAGTTGGCAACGGTGCCGTTGGCTGCCGCGCCGGTGGTGGTATTGCCGCTGCCGGAGGTTCCGTTGGTGTTGGAGGTCAGCCGGACATAGGTCATGCAGACCCAGCCCTCCTGGCCCTTATAGTCGATTCTGCCCCAGGTTGCCCCGTTGGCATCGCCAATCTGATAGAACTCCAGCTTGGTGCCGGTGGGCAGAGAGCCAATCTGGTTCAGCACGCTGACCAGGGGCTCCTTCCGGACCCGCAGGTTGGTGGAGCTGGTGACAATACCGGTGGCGATAACTCCCTTGTTGCTATTGTCGCCGCCGTTCTCCTTCTTAGGAGCGGAGGCAAGGCTGACGTTGTCCATGACAACATAGCCGGGAGCGGTCAGATTCAGGCTGGCTCTGGTCTCCGCGTCGATGTATCCCCAGGAAACACCGCCCTCGGTGCTGAAGGGGCTCTGCGCAGTGCCGTTGACGTTCTGGTAATAGAACTTGATTTCGGTGCCCTTGGGCAGAGTGCCGACGGTAGCGGCACCGGTGCTCTTGCTGTTGTAGACAGGGATATCGGTGTTGATAACCCAGCCAGTATCAATCTGCTTGCGGACAGCTGTACCTTCCAGATCTCCAAGCGCCTCACCGAAACCGTAGGCCTTGATGATGTCCATAAAACTGCTGTCCAGCTTAATCCACTTGTTCTGGGTGCGGCTGATGCGGCCCCAAGTGCCGTTTTCCTTCGTCTGGTAGACATACAGGACGGTACCCGCAGGCTTGGTCTCCAGCGGTGCGCTGGTAGCATTCACTCCGGAATACACATCCAGCTGGCAGTCGGTTTTTACCTGGATGTAGAGCTGAACATTGGGCTCAGCGGTGGAATAAGCACCCGCCTCGGGACGGACCTCGTCCACAAACTGGGGGTCGACGTAGCAGGTTACATTTCCGAAGGTTGCCTCGTAGCGGCCATTCAAAAGCTTGTTCGCGACGTTGAATCTGGCACCCTTTGCCAGGACAATCGCAACGTTGGAGCCATAGGAATCGGTATAGCCAAAGGTCATATCGGTGTTGATCATGCCCACCTTGGCCTTGCTTTCCAGCACGTCGGTCTTCATACGCTCCACAGCGCCGCAGCCGTCAACCGTGCATCTCCGCACCGCATAGCCATTGGTGGACTCGGTGGGCTTCACTTCCCAGGACCAGGCACCGTAGGTGTGTGTCAGAGGCGCTACGTAATCGCCGTACTGCTCAAAGCCACAGCTCTCGCCGTCCAGAGAGCAGGTATACTTGGTATAGCCGTAGCCGTTTACCGCATGGGTCGGGTCATGCTTCTCCGCACGGACCGTGACCTCCACCCCATTGTGGTTGTGGGTCGTTGTCCAGCCGTTGCCAATCAGACCGATAAAGGTCTTGCCGCAGCCCTCCCGGGTGCAGGTATACTTTCTATTGGAAGTGCCCTCAATGGCCTCCCCATCGTTATACAGGTGGCCCTGTATTCCGTAATACTCATAGACCTTCTGCCCGCAGTTGTAGCAGGTGTACTCCAGATATCCACCGGTGGTGCAGGTGGATGCCACAAAGTTCGACTGCTTCAGTGTGCTGTACTGGCTGCCAATCTTGTGGTCACAGATGCTCTTTGCGGTAATGCCATCGGCGGTGATGTAGCCTTCTACATCCTCCGCGTGGGAAACAACAGGCATGGCAACCGGAATGCCGACTACCAAGGCCGCTGCCAGAAGTCCCGACAGCAAGCGTACAAAACTTCTTTTCATAATGTGTGTCCTCCAATCCATTTTTTCCATTTTATCCATTTTTCCATTCATTTCAAAGGGACGAGCCCATATTGACATATTGCATGCAGACCCAGCCCTGGGAGGTCTTCCCCCACCAAACGCCGGCTGTCTGCGTCTGCTCGGTAATCTCCACGGCCGAGCCGGGAGCGAGCTGTCCTACCCGGCTGTAGGCGGTGCCCGGGCCGGAGCGGACGTTTAAAACGGTGCTGCTGATGACGGTACCGGTGCCGGTGGCACTTCCGTCGCTTTCCTGGGCCACACGGATGTAGGTCATGCAAACCCACTGGCTGCTACCAATCCGTCCCCACTGCACGCCGCCCGCGGTTTCGTACTCATAGATGGAAACCGAGGTGCCGGGGCTCAGGGATTTGATTCTGGCGTAGCCCGTACCGGGGCCGGAACGGACATTCAAAGCGGTGGAGCTGGAAACCGTTCCGGTATCCACAATCTCCGTAGAGCCGCTGCCGTTGCTGGAAGCGCCGGACTCGCTGCCGCTTTCCGGTGTCCCGCCGGAAGAGCCCAGCCGGACATAGGAAAGGCAAATCCACTGGCTGTCCCCGATTCGGCCCCAGCTGAGGCCGCCGGAGGTCCGCTTTTCGGAGACCGTTACCGAATCTCCCGTGTTTTTGCGGCCCACAACACCGTAGCCGGTGCCGGGTCCGGAGCGGACATTGACGTTGCTCCCCGTAACGGTACCCGTCTCCGGGTTCGCGGTGCCGCCATTTCCGGAGATGCTTCCGGAGGAGCCGCTCAGGGAAATGTACTCCATGGACATCCAGCCGCCGGAGGTCCGGGCCCATTGGGTGGAGCCTGTCCAGGTGGTCTGGAAAATCTCTACCTCCGTGCCGGAAGCGGCGCGGGAGAGAATGCTGTAGTTGGTGCCGGGGCCCTTGCGGACATTGACATAGGTGGTGCAGTTGACGGTTCCGGAGGCAATCACCGTGGTGGAGCCGTCCGAGCCGGTCAGGGTTTCCTCCGCCCCCACCCAAGGGGTGCCGCCGTTGGAACGGTACTGCGCGTAGAGGGTTTTTCCGGCGGTGTCGCTGCCCAAGGTCGTTACCCGGGTGCCGCCGTTTCTCTGGGTGTACCACCCGGCGAATTCATGGCCCGCCAGGGTTGGGTCGGCAACCAGAATCTGGGTGGAGCCGTCCTTCCGGTAGCCCTGCATCTTGTCCTCCCCGGAAGAGCCCGGGGTGCCGCCGTTGGCATCGAAGATGGTGTATGTATAGGTGGTGCTTTTTTTCTGATAGGTGCCGTTTAAGTACACATCCGCTTCCGCCATTCGCCGCTGCAGCAGCCCCGGGTCCGGGGATGTGCCGTTGTTGGCCCAAAGGCTCATGGCGAAGAGGAATTTTTCCTCGGAAGCGCCGGAGGTAATGGCATCCCGCAGCCGTCCGGAGGCGTTCATCCAGCCGGTGCCGCAGTTATAGGATAAGCAGGCCAGCGCATCGAACTGCTGCTGGGTAAAGTTCCGATTCCATTTGGAAGCGAAGCTATTGAGCTTTTCCTCCACGGTGCTCAGGTGGGCTCTCAGAGCCTGGTCCGCCGCCGCCTCCGTAATGGTCTGGCCGGGGGAACCGGAGGTACCGTAGCCGATGCTCCACTGGCCGCCGCTGACATAGGCGGTGGAGCGGAAGCCCTCCAGCTGCTTTATCAGAGCCACCAGGTTCTCGCTGGCGGACATCGCCTGTGCCGCGCTCGCCGGAACCGCTGCCGCCGGAAGCATCACCACAACCAGGCACAGCGCCAGCAGAAGGCACAGTATTCTATTTTTCATGGGACACTTCCCTTCTTGGCTTTTAGGTTAGTGGTATTATAACAGAAGTGATTACAAATTGCAACCCCTATTTTCAAAATAATTACACTTTTGTTACTCTTTTGTTTCTGTCATTTTCTTTTTCCAAGCTTCTAACTCAAATCATCCGCCTTTTCTTCCTATTTTCTCCAGAAAAATAACATTTTTGTAATTATATTGCCTCCCTTGACATTTTTGCTTTTGGTTGTTACCATAGCAGGAAGAAATCTTTTCAGGAGCAAAAAATGATGGAAAAAGCATTGATTGGCATGAGCGGCGGCGTGGACAGCTCCGTTGCCGCCTTTTTGACCCAGCAGATGGGCTACGAGTGCATCGGGGCCACCATGCGCCTTTTCAGCAATGACGTTCTGGGGGAGGACCAGCAGAGCACCTGCTGCTCCCTGGACGATGTAGAAGATGCCAGGAGCGTAGCCCGCAGAATGGGGATGCCCCACTATACCTTTAATTTTCAGGATGCCTTTCGGGAGACGGTCATGGACAAATTCGTCCGCTGCTACGAGTCCGGCCTGACCCCAAGCCCCTGCATCGACTGCAACCGATTCTTAAAATTCGGGGCGCTGCTCCACAGGGCCCGGGAGCTTGGCTGCCAATACGTGGTCACCGGCCACTATGCCCAAATCCGGCGCTCTCCGGAGACGGGACGTTATTTATTGTATAAGGCGGCGGACAAGGCCAAGGACCAGACCTATTTTCTCTACTGCCTGACCCAGGACATGCTGGAGCACACCCTCTTCCCCCTGGGCGGCCTTACCAAGCCCCAGGTCCGGGCCATCGCCGCCGAGCACGGCTTCGTCACCGCCCGGAAGCACGACAGCCAGGACATCTGCTTTGTGCCGGACAGGGACTACACCGCATTCCTAACCCGCTACACCGGAAAAACCTATCCGGAGGGCGACTACCTGAACCTGGACGGCCAGGTGGTGGGCCGCCACAAGGGGGCGGTCCGGTATACCATCGGCCAGCGCAAGGGCCTGAATCTGGCCCTGGGCAGCCCCGTCTACGTCTGCGGCAAGGATATGGCCGCCAATACCGTCACCGTAGGCCCCAACAGTGCCCTGTTTTCCAAGGGACTGCGGGCAGAGGACTGGAACTGGTTCCCCTTCCCGGCGCTTACAGAGCCTATGGATGTCACCGTCAAGGTCCGCCACAGCCAGTTCGAGCAGCCCGCCCGGGTCTTTCCGGAGGAAAACGGCCGTGCCCGGGTCGAATTTACTGAGCCCATCCGGGCCGTCACCCCAGGGCAGGCGGTGGTACTCTACCGGGGCGACATGGTCCTGGGCGGCGGGACCATTACGGAAGCACTGTAAAAATCAGGAAACGGACGATTGGTCAAGCATTCCTATTCGTCAGGGCACTAAAAAGAAAACTGTCATTGCAAACCGGTGAACGGCATCACCGGCTCTGCAATGGCAGTTGTTTTCTTTCTGTGTTTTATCCCCGCAGGCCCCGCGCCTGGCGGTCCATGTCTTCTACCACAATGTCGTAAATCTCCCCCAGGCTGCGGCAGTATTCCAGCACCTTCCAGGGCTCGTTGGTGTGATAGTGGATTTTTACGGTGTCCTCGTCGCCCACGGCCAGGAGGCAATCCCCTCTGAAATGCTCTACAAAGTAATCGTTGATGGCATCCTCGTCCAGGTCCTCCCCGTCGATGAGCAGCTGGGTGTCGTAGCGGTATTCAATCATTGCTTTTCGTCCTTTCCATAAATCATTTCCCGCACCTGTCTGGGGGAAAGCTCCCGTTCCAGCGCAATGCGGCGAATATCCTCATATTCCGGCTTGCTTCGGCAGACCCCGAAGCCCTCTGCCCTCTTCTCCCGGACCGGGCCCAACGGCGTTTCCAGAACCCGGCTTTCCCGGCGCAGAATGTAGCGGCTGTGCGCTGTCTCCCGTACCCCAAGGGTGGTGGTATATTGGAACAGCAGGCCCGCCATTTTTTCCCGGTCCTCCGGGTGGCACAGAACGCTCAGAAGAACCCCGGGGCGGTTTTTCTTCATGCCGATGGGGACGGTGTATACATCCAGCGCCCCGCCGTCCAGCAGCCGCTCCATGGCAAAGGCCACATCCTCCGGGGGCATATCGTCCAGGTTGCAGCTGAGCTCATAAATCTCGTCCGTCATCCCCGGGCCTCCATATGGTTCATCATGCTGGCAAGGTAGCCCGCACCGAAACCGTTGTCGATATTGACCACGGACACGCCGCTGGCGCAGGAATTGAGCATGCTCAAAAGCGCGGCCAAACCGCCAAAGGCCGCCCCATAGCCCACGCTGGTAGGCACGGCAATCACCGGGCAGTCACACAGGCCGCCAATGACGCTGGCCAGGGCCCCCTCCATTCCCGCAATGGCAATCACTACGGAGGCATCCATCAGCTCCTCGCTGTGCTGCAGCAGTCTGTGGATACCGGAAACACCCACGTCGTACAGCGGCACCACGTCATTTCCCAGGAATCTGGCCGTCAGCACCGCCTCCTCCGCCACGGGGATATCGCTGGTGCCGCCGGTGGCAACCACAATCTTTCCCATGCCCCAGGGCTTTGCCATGGTCCCCAGGATGCCGATGCGGGAGGCGGGATAATAGGAAATGGGGTGGGTCTTTCGGACCTCTTCCGCTTTCTTTTCATCCATCCGGGTAATCAGTACAGTTTCCTGGCCGTTTTCCAGCATCCCGGAGAGGATTCCCGCAATCTGTTCGGCGGTCTTTCCCTCGCCGTAGATCACCTCTCCGGCCCCCTGGCGCAGCTTCCGGTGCAGGTCCACCTTGGCATAGCCCAGGTCCTCAAAGGGCTTCTGTTTCAGTTTTAGCAGCGCCTGGTCCACGGAAACGTCCCCCTGCTGCACACCCAGCAGAAGCTCCCGAATTTCACCGTCCATTCCGTGCCTCCAAGTCCAGCAGCACGCCGCTGTAGCGGGTTTTCAGAGTTTTCAGAATCTCCTGCTTCTTTTGCAGAAAAGCAATCTGCTGCTCCTCCGGCAGCTGCACCCGGGCACAGGCACCATAGAGCCGCACCCGCAGGTCCGAGAAGCCCAGACTCTTTAAATACTCCTCTGCCCACTCGGTCCTTTCCAGCTTCTCCGGGGTGATCTCCACCCCTGTGGGAATCCGGGTAGCCAGGCAGGCGTAGGAGGGCTTGTCCCAGGTGAAGAGCCCCGCCGCATGGGACAGTTCCCGGATTTGGGCCTTGGTGAGCCCCGCCTCCCGCAGAGGAGACCGGACCTCCAGCTCCCGCAGGGCCTGCATCCCGGGCCGGTCCGCCACCTGGTCCGAGGCGTTGGTGCCGTCCAGGAGCACCGTGCAGCCATCAGCCCGGGCGGCCCGCCAGATGTTGCCGAAGATATTCTGTTTGCAATAGTAGCACCGGTTGGCGGGATTTTCCACCACCTTGGGGTCAGAAAGGGCGTTGAGCTCCAAAACCTTGACCTCCGCCCCCAACTGCTTTGCCAGACGCAAAGCATCCTGATACTCAAACTCCGGCTGGAACGCGGTTTTTACATAGTAGGCCTGCACCTGTGCGCCATATTCCCGGGCGGCATAGAGCAGATACGAAGAATCCACGCCGCCGGAAAAGGCCAGGGCGGTCTTGGGGTTCTCCTTGAAAAACTCCTGTAGTGTCATATTGATTCCTCCCGCGCAACGGTTACTTCATAAATTTATCGATGGCCACGCACAGGTCATCAATGGCCTCCTGGTCCCCAGCCGCCACGGCATCCACCATGCAGTGGCGCATATGGTCCTTTAAAATCACCTTGCCGGTATTGTCCAGGGCGGAGCGGACCGCCGCCAGCTGGACCAGGACCTCAGAGCAGTCATAGCCCTCCTCTACCATGCGCTTCACCTTTTCCAGATGGCCGATGGCACGGGACAGGCGGTTTACAACGGCTTTTTGATTTTCGTGAACATGTCCGTGGGAGTGAGGAATCCCGTGGGCATGGAGATAGGCGTGGTCATGTTCGTGGTCATGCTCGTGCTCGTGGTCATACGCATGGTCATGTATGTGCTGTTCAGACATGGCGCGTCCCTCTTTTCTTTTTGTTAGTGAACAGGTGAACAGATGATATTATACTGCTTTCATAGGAAATTAGCAAGCCCCCCAGGGGGATTCTAAACTTTCTCTTAAAAAAGTCCGTGGCCGGTTGCCTTTTTCGGGGATAAGTGCTAGAATGGGATAGAGTTTGCAGAAATGAGTTGATAGAAGTGAATTACGACAATACCCAGGTGGTTATCAACCTGGATGCCATTGAAAAAAATATCGACGCGGTGGCCGAGAAAACCGGTCTGCCCATTATGGCCATTATCAAGGCCGATGCCTACGGCCACGGTGCCATCCAGGTGGCCCGGCTTCTGGAGCACAAGTGCGCCTTCTTCGGTGTCAGCTCTATGCTGGAGGCCATGGAACTGCGGCGGGCGGGGCTCCAGACCCCCATTCTGATTCTGGGCTATACCCCGGTGTCCGCCTTCCCCACCGCCATCCGGCAGGGCATCCGACCCTCTATTTTCCACTATGAGGACGCGCTGGCTCTGTCCCAGGCGGCCCAGGACGCTTCCCTTTCGGAGGTTCCCTTCCACTTTGCCCTGGACACCGGCATGAGCCGGATTGGCTTCCAGGCCACCGCCGCCGCCGCGGACCAGTGCGCCCGGATTGCCGCCCTGCCTGGGCTCAAAGCCGAAGGGCTGTTCACCCACTTTGCTACCGCCGACAGCGAGGACCTGACCCGGGCCCGGCACCAGGCAGAGCTGTTCTACCGGTTTGACCAGATGCTCCGGGACAGGGGCGTGGAAATCCCTATCCGGCACCTGGACAACTCCGCGGGCATCATGAACTTTGACCACCCCTGTGAAATGGTCCGCTCCGGCATCATCACCTACGGTCTCTACCCCAGCGAGGAGGTAGACCAGGGTGCTCTTAAACTGGAGCCCGCCCTCTCCTGGCAGTGCCGGATTACCCACCTAAAGCTTCTGGAGGCCGGGCGGGAGATCAGCTACGGCGGCACCTATGTCACCACAGCCCCCACCATGGTGGCAACCATCCCCGTGGGCTACGCCGACGGCTACCGCAGGAGCCTGTCCGGCCGGTTCCATGTGCTGATTCACGGGCAGCCCGCCCCCATTCTTGGCCGGGTGTGCATGGACCAGCTGATGGTGGACGTGACCCGCATCCCCGGTGTCCGGCTGGAGGACCCCGTCATTCTGATCGGCCGGTCCGGCGATGCCGAAATCACCGTGGAGCAGATTGCCGCCGCGGCGGACAGCTTTAACTACGAATTTGTCTGCGGCATCAGCCGCCGGGTGCCCCGGATTTACATCCAGGGGGGCCGGGTGGTCAACGAGGTCCGGTATTTACTGGATACATAAGTTCAAATATCACGGAGGTCTTTCATGTCCCGTCAACAACATTCCCCTTTTCTCAGGGTTCTGCTGGCACTGATTGCCGTTCTCTTCATAGCGGATGTCATCGTCATTGGGCTTTGCCTGAAAACGCCCGGCAGCGCCAAGACCAGCCAAAAGCCATCCACCTCCCAGGGCGATTTCGGCACGGACACGCCCACGGGTTCCACAGAGGAAACGCCCACGGAGGCACTTCCGGAGCTATCCTCCACCGCCACGGTTCTCTCCACCGGCGACGTGCTGATGCACATCGGGGTCATCAACTCCGGTAAGCAGGAGGATGGCAGCTACAATTTTGATTCCATTTTCCGATATGTGCAGTCCTACACCCAGGCGGCGGATTTTTCCGTTGCCAACCTGGAAACCACCCTATGCGGCACGGACAACGGCTACGGCTACTCCGGAAACCCCCGGTTTAACTGCCCCGATGCCATTGTAGATAGCCTGAAAAGCGCGGGCTTTGATATGCTGCTGACCGCCAACAATCACGCCAACGACACCGAGCTTGTGGGCATGAAGCGGACGCTGACCGTGGTCCGGGAAAAGGGGCTGGACACCCTGGGCACCTATCTCAGCGCCGATGAGCGGAAATGGACCATCGAAGAGGTAAACGGCATCAAAATCGGCATGATTTGCTACACCTACTCCGACGGCTTCAACCGGAGCGGTGCCCCGGTTCTTAACTTCCACGAGGTAACGGAAAACGGCATCCTCAACTACTTCACCTATGACAAGCTCCCGGAATTCTACACAGAGCTTGGGGGCTATCTGGAGGAGATGAAGGCCGCCGGGGCCGAGGCCACCATGGTCTACCTCCACTGGGGGGACGAATACAAGTGGAAAACCGGCGAGGGCCCCAACACCAATCAGACCGCCATGGCCCAGAAGCTCTGCGACATGGGCGTGGACGTGATTGTAGGCGGCCATCCCCACGTGGTGCAGCCCGCGGACCTTTTGCAGAGCGCCACGGACCCGGACCACAAAACCGTGATTCTCTACTCCATGGGCAATGCGGTTTCCAACCAGCGTATTGCGGAGATGCAGAAATCCGAGCCCACGGGCCACACGGAGGACGGGGTCCTCTTCTGCGTCACCTTCAGCAAATACACCGACGGAAGCGTCTATGTGGATTCCGCGGAGCTGATCCCCACCTGGGTCAATATGAACAGCAACACGGGCAAGACGGAATACAACATTGTGCCCCTGGAGGAACGTCTCGCCTCTCAGTGGCAAACCCAGTACGGCCTGACCGACAGCCAGCTGACGAGCGCCAAGGCATCCTTCGACAGGACCCGGGAGATTGTCTCCACGGGCATGGATAAAATCAGCACCTATCTTTCCCAGCAGAAAGCCGCCCGGGACAACGTCTCCCTGGACGAGGCCGCATAAGGAGGAACTATGAAGCACCTGAAAAACAACCGCGGCTCTGCCCTTGTGGGCGTGCTGACCCTACTGATTGTCGCATTGATCATCGCCAACACCTTGGTCATCGGCATGATTATCCGCACGGATTCCGCCGGACACGCCTCCGCCCCTACGGAGGACCCCACCATAGCAACCGAACCGGAAGCCCCCACGGAGACGGAAACCGAGCCGCCAACCACCATGCCGGAACCGGAACACGTGGTCTCCACCGCCACCATCCTCTCCACGGGAGACTTGGTGATGCACATTCCCGTGGTGAATACCGGACTGCAAAGCGACGGCAGCTACAATTTTGACTCCATCTTCCGGTATATTACGGACTATGTGGACGCGGCGGACTACTCCGTCGTGAACCTGGAAACCACCCTCGCCGGAACGGACAACGGCTTCCCCTACGCCGGTTATCCCCGGTTCAACTGCCCGGATGCCCTGGCAAACGCCACGAAAAGCGCGGGCTTTGATATGCTCCTCACCGCCAATAACCACAGCTTCGATACCACTCTGGTGGGCTACAAGCGCACTCTGGAGGTAGTCCGGGAGCTGGGTCTGGAAACCCTGGGCACCTATCTCAGCGCCGACGAGCAAAAATGGACCATTGAGGAGATCAACGGCATCAAGGTGGGGATGCTCTGCTACACCTACGCCACGGGCCTTGGCCCCAAGGGTACCCCACGACTCAACGGCAACGCGGAAATCGGTGAGGCCGGAATCTGCAACTACTTTACCTACGACAATCTTCCCGCCTTCTATTCCGAGGTACAGGGCTACTTAGACGAAATGAAGGCCGCGGGAGCCGAGGCCACCATGATTTACATGCACTGGGGTGTGGAATATGTTCTCGCCCCCAACGAGTATCAAACGGCCATGGCCCAGAAGCTCTGCGACCTGGGCTTCGATGTGATTATCGGCGGACATCCCCATGTGGTTCAGCCGGTGGATTTGCTGCAGAGCAATGAGGACCCGGACCACAAGACCGTGGTGCTCTACTCCATGGGCAACGCCGTTTCCAACCAGCGCATGGGCAATATCAGCTCCATCTCCACCCCCCACACCGAGGACGGCATTCTGTTCAGCGTGACCTTCTCCAAATACTCCGATGATACGGTCTATCTGGAGAATGTCAGTGCCATTCCCACCTGGGTCAACCTGAACAGCAACAACGGCTCCCGGCAGTATAACATCGTTCCCCTGGACGACAGCATCCGCTCGGAGTGGATGAGCAAATTCAACATGACGGAAAACGAGTATAACTCCGCCCAGCGCTCCTACGACCGGACCAGCCAGCTGGTGGACGAGGGCATCGCCAAGTCCCAGGAATACCTGTCCCAGCAGAAGCAGGCCCGGGATGCCGCCTATCTGGCGGCTGTCCAGAACGCGGCATAAAGCCCGTCGCACGCCGTCAAATCCCCGGAAACCGGAGCGCTTTATGATTTTCAGGCATAAATTTATTGTTTATATCACCAAATATTGACAAATCAGCGCATATACTATACAATACCTCCGGATAAACATCAGTATCAATGTCATCAAGGAGGACCGCCGGATGATTCTGACTCACCCGGAGCAGTATATGGGCACCAAGGAGGCTTCCTCCCTCTGGGGGTACCACCAGAACACCATCAGCCGATGGTGTCAGGCCGGGAAAATCCCCGGTGCGGAACAGGTTGCCCCCTGCAGCCCCTGGCTCATCCCCCGGGACACCCCGTGTCCCATGCCCCCGAAGCGCAAAAAATCCATCCCCTGCCTGTAGAAAAGCATGGGATGGATTTTTTTGTTCTTTTTTAGCTTCTTCTCAATGCGTCGATAGGGTTCAGGTTTGCCGCCTGGGTGGCAGGCAGCAGGCCGAACACCACGCCAATCAGAGTGGAGAACACCACCGCAATGAGAATGGCCGGTACACTGATGGCCACAGGAATCTGCACCAGCTTGGAAATCAGCTCTGCCAGGCCCACGCCGGTGAGCACGCCGATGATACCGCCGATGCTGGTAAGCACTGCCGCCTCCGTCAGGAACTGCAGCAGAATCCGCCTCTTCTTGGCACCGATGGCCTTTTTCAGGCCAATCTCGCTGGTTCGCTCGGTGACGGACACCAGCATAATGTTCATAACGCCGATGCCGCCAACCAGCAGGGAGATGCTGGCAATCCACACCAGCTGGGTATTGGTGGATTTACTCATGTTCTGCAGCTGCTGGGCCTGCTCCAGCATATCGGCGCTGCGGTAGTCAAAGCCGGTATTCTCACCGACAATCTGGCTGGCCGTGAGCGTATCCGCCGCGTCCTTGCCGACGGAAGCCATCACATCCGTATTGCGGACCTTGATGGCCACACTCTGGGGCTCGTCAAACTGGAACAGCTGGGGCCACAGGCTGTCCGGCACATAGACCGAACCGCCATCAGTGGTGGCATAGAGCTGATAGTCGCTGAGGCTGTTGATGGTGGGGGTGAACTCCTTGGCAGGGCCTACGGTGCCCACCACGGTATAGACATCCCCATTGTACTCAATGGACTTTCCCACCGGCTCCGCGCCGTTAAACATGCTCTGGGCCGCGGTGCTGTCCACCAGCGCCACCTTCCGGAATTCCTGGTAGTCCTTTTCCGTAAAACCCCGGCCGGAACGAATCTGGTAGCCGTAGACATCGAAGTAGTGCTGATCAACGCCCAGCAGGTTGCCGTTGAAGCTGCTGTTGAGATAATACATGCCTTCCAAATACTGGCGGCTGTGGTACAGGGAGACATCCTCCGCGCCGCTCAGGTCCTGCAGCTGCTGGCGGGTCTTCTCCGTAATCACCCGGACCTTGTCCGGCAGCGGATTCCAGCTCATATCGTAGCTGTTGCCGTTCTGGTTCAGGGTAACGGTAACCACATTGTTGCCCGCGCCAATCAGGTTCTGCTTGATCTGCTCGTTGGTGCCCTTGATGGTGGAGACAATGGTAATAATGGCGGCAATGCCGATGATGATACCCAGCATGGTCAGCACACTGCGGAGCTTGTGGCTCCAGATGCCTTCGAAGGCAAGATGTATATTTTCAAGCACGGTTCCTGCCTCCTTAGCTCTGGTAAAGGGTTTGATAGTCGCCGGTTTCCGTGGGGGCTCCGGCCTTGACGGCCTTTCCGTAGGGGAAGGCCACAAAGTCATCCGCGGTAACTCCGGAGAGAATCTGGATGTAGGTGCCCCAGACGGTCTTTCCGGTGACCACATCCCGCTGCTCCAGCCTGCCGTCCTCGCCGCGGAGATAGACATAGCTTCTGCCCTTCTCCGTGCGGACAAAGGCGTTTTGCAGGTAGATGCTATTCCCGGAGTCCGTCAGACTGTAGGACATGTTCACAACGTAGCCAGGCACCAGGTCCTCGGATTCATCCACCGCGACCGTGAAGGGATAGAAGCTGGCATTGGAGTTTCCGTTGCCGTAGTAGCCGCCGCCGGTGGATACCGGGAAATCACCGATGGACTCCACGGTGCCTGTGCAGGCGGTTCCGTTGCGGTAGTCCGTTACCGTGACCTCGCTGCCGATTTCAAGCTTGTCCATTACCAGCTCACTGATGGAGCCGGTAACGGTGTAGCCGCCGCCGCCGGAGATCTTAATCAGGGGCTGTTTGTTGGCCTTTGCCTCCTCCTCGGTAATGACAGAAACCACCTTTCCGTCCACCTGGGCGGTCACATTGCCGTCATTGGCTTCCCGCACGGCGATATCATACTCCGCCTGGGCAACCTTAATCTTGTATTCCACGTCCAGGATTACCTTCTGCTGGTCCTCCTTCATCTTGACGATTTCCGCCAGAGTGTAATAGGTCTGGGTCTCCCCTGTTCCGGAATCGTCGCCGGAAGCGGGGGGCGCTTCCTCCTTGGGGCGGGTATAGTCGAAGAATTCCGACGCGTCAAAGGGGATAAAGAAGAAGCCGGAGCTGCTCAGGTATACATGCATGCCCTGGTAGGCCGCGTTGTAATAGAGCGTCTTATTGTCATAGGTGGACTTTACAACCATGTAATAGTCCTGCACCGCGAAGCTGCTCTCCTGGGGCATTTCCGGCGCAGTGGGTTCGTCTCCCCGGGTGTTCGGGTCCTCCGCCTCCCAGGCCGCGTGGTCCTGCTGGAACCTAAGCATCTTCTGACTGTATTCGTCCTCCGCCATCAGGTAGCGGTAGCGCTGCAGGAATGCACCCATTTCATTGACCAGGCTGTCATCCACAATGCTTCCGTATTTGGTCCAGCAGATCAGGGCCGTTTCCGGGCTGCTGCCGTCGTAGCCGCCGTAGGTAGAGGCCCAGCTGATAATAGCATCGTCGTTTCCGGCGGTGTAATAGGGAAAATGTTCATAGGTAAAGTCGTCGCCCGCGGGGATTTCCACAGGCCCGCTGCTGTCTGGATTGTCCACCGGGGTAAAGGGCTGCAGGTTCCGGATTTCCGTCAGCCTGTCCTTCTCCTCCTGGAGCTGCAGCTTCAGCTGCTCCACGGCCAGGCGCTTCTTTTCCAGGCCCAGCTCCGTCAGGGTAGTATCGTAGGACAGCAGCACGTCGCCTTTTTTCACGGTGTCGCCCTCGGCCACATGGATTCCGGTAATCTGCTGGGTATCGCTGAGCATAACGGTCTGGATATTCTCCGAGCTGACCCGGCCGGAGGTCTCCTGGCTGTCGCCCCAGTAGTCGGTCATGCCCACAATATCGATGCTGTAGACATAGACCGGACCGCCGCTGCCGTTCCGGGTCGCGGCAAAAATACCCACGCCGATGGCCACGGCGGCGACCGCCGCCACAGTGGGAATCAGCCACTTTTTGGTCTTGCCGCCAAGCTTTTGCTTTGGGAGCTTGGGAAGGTTAAACTTCATGGGTACCGCCTCCTTCCGCATCCGTCAGCAGCTCGCCGTCCAGAATATGATAGACCTTCTTGGCCCTTTGAGCGATGCCCGCATCGTGGGTAATCATGAGAATGGTCATACCCTGGGCGCTGAGCTGATCGAAAATCTCCATCACCTGGGCACCGGACTTACTATCCAGCGCGCCGGTTGGCTCGTCTGCCAGCAGAAGCGACGGCTTTGTCACCATGGCCCGGGCAATGGCCACCCGCTGGCACTGGCCGCCGGACATCTGGTTGGGCAGATAGTGAATCCGGTCCCCCAGGCTCACCACCTCCAGGGCCTTTTCCGCCCGCTCCCGGCGCTCCTTTAACGGCACGTCGGCATACAGCAGGGGCAGGGCCACGTTATCCACCGCATCCATTTTGGGCATCAGGTAATAGCTCTGGAATACGAAGCCGATGTACTTATTCCGAATCTCCGCCAAATCGTCATCCTTCATATTCCGAAGGTTTTTTCCGTTCATCTCATACTCCCCGGAGGTGGGCACATCCAGGCAGCCGATGATGTTCATAAGGGTGCTCTTTCCGGAGCCGGAGGGGCCCATAATGGCGATATAGTCCCCCTCATTGACCTCCAGGTTCACGTTTTTCAGGACCCGCACAGGCTCCTTGCCCTGCATATAGTCCTTGCAGATATTGGTCATTTTCAGGATTGTCACAGCCATCACCCCGCGATTTCTTTCTGGGCGGACTGGAGCTTTTCCTCGCTGATGTTCCCATTGGCCAGGGACTCGGCAGCGCTGCTCAGGTCCTCGTCGGTATGGGTTCCGTCCTCCAGTCCATCCACCGTGCTTTCGTCCGGGGCGGCTTCATCAAAATTGCCATCCATGCCCGTATCCATGCCGCTCATATCGGCATCGCCCATTTCGCCCTCCATGTTCTCGGAGGCCACAGGAGTATGGGTGGTGGAAGCGCCGACACGGCAGAACTTTTCATCCGGGAAGGCGATGTAGTCATCCTCCGTCAGGCCGTCCACCACATCGTAGCAGTCGGAATTCTCGTTGTAGTCCCCCAGGGTGATGGCACGCTTTTCCAGCTTTGCGTGGCTGTTCTCCGCCCAGACGTAGGCGCTGCCATCCTCTTCATAGCAAATGTAGGTACTGCTCACCGGCACACCGGAAGCGCCCGCACCCTCGGTATACCGCTCCAGATACAGGTGCTGGCCCATAATCAGGCCGTCCATGCTGTCCAGCTCCACATAGAAGGGATACTTGCTGGCGGTGTTGGAGGAGTCGTTTCCGGAGATGACGTAGCCGCCGGAGGAGTCATTCTTAATGGGGTTTTCATAGTCCACCAGCGTCACGGTGCCCAGCCAGGTCTTGCTGGGGTCCACCCGGGAAACCATCATAATGCGGTCTCCCTTGGAGACGGCCCCCCGCTGCAGCTCGCCAATCGTGCCCCGGACCCGGTAGGAACCCGCCTGCTGAATGGTGATATAGGCAACGGCGTTGCCCTGGCTGTCGGTGCCGCTTTCATTGATGGACTGAATCCGGCCGGTGGTGGGGGAAAGCACCGTGGCATTCTGCAGAAGCTTCTGGGCCTTTTCCAGCTCCACTTCCTTGGTCTTCAAATTCAGCTCCGCCTCCTTCAGGCTCACCTGGGCGGACTGAATCTGGATGGTGTACTGGAGCTTTTTATTGGCGTTGACCTTTTCCCGCTCCCGCTCCAGCTGGCTAATCTGGGTCTGGTAGTCCTGCAAACTGGAATTCAGCTGTTCCCGTTCCAGGTCCAGCTTGTCCGCGGAAAGCTGCAGCTTGTCCGTATCATAGGAGAACAGGGGGTCCCCCTCCTTCACGTCCTGGCCTTCCTTGACCAGGAGCTCCGCCACCTCTTTGTCGGAGTCCTTCTTGATCTCCGTCAGATTTTCCGAAACCACCAGGCCGGAAAACCGCTCTGTAGTCGAGATGCCGTTGATATTGGAAATCTTCTGCACATATACCGCGGTCTCGTCGCCGCCGCAGCCGGTGAGCACCAGCGTCAGGGCCAGGGCAGTCAATGCCAACACACTTCGTTTCATATCCCAAATCCTCCTATGGATTCATGTAGTTTCTCACTCCCTAAATGATACGAAAAATGTGGCCAAAAGTCAACCGTCCAAGGGTTAATACTTCTTTAAGCTTTGCAAAGAAATTTGAGGCCGCAGTCGCCCGCGGCCTCGTTTTCCCATAAGGGAAGGTCTATTTTTCCAATTTGACAACCACTGTGCCCTCCACCATGCGGATAGAGCCCTCGTCCGGGTAGCAGGGCATGGCCTGTACCTGTGGAAGGGCGGCGAGCTGCGCCGGATCCGTCTTTGGGGGTGCGAAGCCGCAGCAGTAGTCGATAAATTCCTCCCAGCTACCGCCGATGCTGAAAGGTGTCGCGTCGTAACGCAGCGGCGCAATGGGCAGACCTGTAAAGCCCCCGATCTGCCGGAAGGTGGAATCCCCGTAGGTATAGAAATCGCTCACATAGGCAACGGGCGTAGCGGAAGTATAGCCAGGTGTACTCTTAATCTGCGCAACCATAACCGTAAAATACTGCTGAATCCGGCTTTGGGTATAGGCCCCCTTCTCATAAACGGCGTTGTCCACACGCAGACCGAACACACAGAAAAGCGCCAGAATTGCAAGAACGCACTTTTTCGTGAAATCCACAGCCCGTCCTTTCTGAGCCGTCAGAACACGTTCCGTCAGCAGCAGCAACAGGAAAAAGGGCATCACAGAGGCGGCCTGCATCAGTGTGTAAACCTCACTGGGGTCACAGATGACGAAGCTGAAATTTGTGGCCAGCGGGAAGCAGGCAAACGCCAGCAGCAGAGACAATCCCTTCCAAAAATCCTTTCTGAAGCCGGAAACGGTCACAAAGCCGCCAAGGCCCGCCAGACCCGCAAGGCATACATAATAAAGGTCAATCATCCGATAGGGAAAAAGATACGCCTCCGGGTTGGACTTCATAGGAAACAGGAACAGGTAAACCGCCAGCTTTACCCGCCGTAGCAGCTCCGGAAATGTAATACTTCCCATAGAGGACATTCCCTTGTAACTCACCAGCTCCGCGCCGCACAGCGCGGTAGAAGCCTTTACAGACAGCAGGTACAGGACAATCATGGCAACGCAGGCCCCGCAGTACCAGGCGGCCGCTTTCAGCAGGTCCACCGCTGTCCAGGAGTCGCTTTCCGAGACCTCCTCCATAAAGCGCAGCAGAAGCAGGCTCAGGAACACCGCGATATACCCCTGATAAACAGCCGTTCCCAGGACCATCAGGAAAACACCGGAGCAAAAGGACCGCGCGCTTCGCTTTTTGCACAGAACGGTCGTTCCGGCCAGCGTCAAGCTCAGGCCCGCCAGATAATAAGGGGCCGTAAAATTATAAAAGAACAGGCTGCATGTAACCGGGAAGGTGACCGTCAGCCCGCAAAGCAGGAAGCGGAAAAATCCGCCCCTGATTTTCAGCAGGGAGATCATCTGGCAGCTGCAAACCCCGCTCAGAAGCAAAATCATGAGGCCGCCCAGCAGCGGCAGGCTGAAATTGGGGGAGCCGAAGAAAACGCGTACCGCCCAGCCCAATACCCCCAGAAACCACCGGCCGGAGGCAACCGTAGATCCCACGGAAAACAGATATGCCGTTTCATCCCCAAAATTAAATTTGGTGACAAGTGCCACACCATGGGCAAGAAGCCCCCAGAAAAACGTAGAAAGCAGGCAGGAAACCAGCTCTTTTCGTTTTGTATGGGCCCCGGCATCGGTCCAAAAGGCAGAAAAGTCCATAGAACACTCCTCGTTTTTATATATATCCGCATTTCTTTCAAGAAATACGTCTATCCATAAAATTCTATGGCTTTTCTCCTGGCAATTCAACGGCAATCCATCGACAATTTTCGACAATCTTAAAGGCCCCACCCGAAAATGGATGGGGCCTTGGGAACGCTTTGGTTATCCGCCGATGGGCTCAAAATCCGCCGCGCCGTGCTTGCACAGGGGGCAGACGATGTCGTCGGGCAGCTCGTCGCCCTCGTAAATCCAGCCGCAGACCTTGCATACGAAGCCCTTCTTGCCCTCGGTTTCGGGCTTGGGCTTGACGTTCTTCTGGTAATAGGTATAGGTCATGGTCTCGGCATCGGACATGACTCTGGCCTCGGTGACGGTGCAGATGAACATGCCGTGGGTATCCAGGTCCACGTAATCCTCCACCTTCAGGGACATGAAGGAATTGATATACCGGGGCAGGAAGGCCAGGCCATTGTCGGAATGGAGTACCTCCATCCCTTCGAATTTATCCACGGCGCGGCCGCTCTGGAAGCCGAAACGCTGGAACACGGAGAAGGGGGCGGACACATCCAGGCAGTTGACATTCAGAATGCCGGTCTTCTGGACGGTGTGGAAGGAGTAGTTCTGCTTGTTGATGCAGACGGCGATACGGTTGGGGGAGTTCGTCACCTGGCTGATGGTATTGACAATCAGGCCGTTGTCACGGGTGCCGTCGTTGGTGGTGACCACATACAGGCCGTAGCCGATGTTGAACAGGGCCGTCAGGTCGTTCTTATTGGCGGTGTCGTCCCTCTGGGCCAGATATTCCTTGCTCAGCTCCTTGGCAAGGGCATCCACCTGGGCGGCGGAGGTCTCGTTCAGGGCGGAGAGGATGCGGACAGTGGTCTCGGTAAAGGTCAGGTTCTTGCACTCCTCCAGCATCTTGCGCATGACCTTGGCAGCCAGAGGTGCCCAGGAGCCGTTCTCCATCAGGGCCACGGTGCGGTTGCGGAAGTTCCGCTCGGTGAGGTGATGGATAAACTCCTTCATGAAGGGGAAGATATCCGCGTTGTAGGTGGTAGTGGCCAGGACCAACTTGCTGTAGCGGAAGGCATCCGCCACGGCCTGGGCCATGTCGCACCGGGCCAGATCGTGGACAACCACCTTGGGGCAGCCGTTGGCACGGAGCTTGTCCGCCAGCTTTTCCACAGCGGCCTTGGTGTTGCCATAGACGCTGGTATAGGCAATAACCACGCCCTCGGTCTCCACGGTATAGGAAGACCACAGATCATACAGGTGCAGGTAGTGGCCCAGGTTCTCCTTCAGGACGGGGCCATGGAGGGGGCAGATGGTCTGAATATCCAGGGTGGCCGCCTTTTTCAGCAGGGCCTGGACCTGGGCACCGTATTTGCCCACAATGCCGATATAGTACCGGCGGGACTCGTCGTCCCAGGGCTCGTCCGCGTCCAAAGCGCCAAACTTGCCGAAGCCATCGGCGGAGAACAGAACCTTATCCAGGGAATCATAGGTCACAATGACCTCGGGCCAGTGGACCATGGGGGCGGTGACGAAGGTCAGGGTGTGCTTGCCCAGGCACAGGGTATCCCCCTCCCCTACCACAATCCGGCGGTCCTCATAATCGGTGCCGAAAAAGGGGCCCATCATATTGAAGGCCTTGGCGGAGGAGACAATCACGGTTTCGGGGTAGAACTTCATGAAGTTGCCGATGTTGGCCGCGTGGTCCGGCTCCATATGCTGTACCACCAGATAGTCCGGCTTCCGGCCCTGGAGGACATTCTGGATATTGTCTAGCCACTCATGGGTGAAGTTCTTGTCCACGGTGTCCATAATGGCAACCTTTTCGTCCAGGATCACATAGGAGTTATAGGCCATGCCGTTTGGCACACGGTACTGCCCCTCGAACAGGTCCACCTTATGGTCGTTGACACCTACATAGCGGATATCGTTGGTAATAAACATATGCATGTTCCTCCTCATAGTTTGCGATTAATTCTTGTTCTTATTCTATCATGGAAAGAGCCATTTGTATACTGGCAATTTGACAAAATTTTGGAAGGGATATCTGTATAAAAATATTAATTATCAAGAATTCAAGGGCGGCTGAGCAGCCGCCCCTAGGGTAATGTTTTAAAATCAGAGCTGGGAATAGCCGAAGCTGTTGACCAGGGCATCGATTTTCTGCCCGGCCTTGCAGTAGGGGCACTCCCGGTAGTCGTAGCTGGCATAGCCGGGCAGGTCCTTGATGGTGTAGACCGAGCGGACGGGGAATCCCTCTACCTCCTCTACGGCACTGTAAATGGCCGCCACGCCGGCAACGGTGCCGCCATAGTAGGTGATGGCCTCCAGGGCCCGCTTTGCAGTGTAGCCCGTGGTGACGGAGGCCATGAGCACCAGGACGTGCTTGCCCCGAATCATCCCCTGGGTGTTGTCCCGGAAGATAATCTGGGAGTTGGCGTTGTACTCCGGCTCCAGAATGTAGATGGTCTCGTGGGCGTTGATGGTGCGGAAGCCACTCTTGGTCAGCTCCCCGGCAAGACAGGTACCCACCACGCCGGTGCCGTCCAGGCACAGGATGGTATCCACCGGGGTATCGTTTACAAAGTTCGCAACCAGCTGCCGGGCGGAATCCTGAGCCTCGCTGAGGCGGGTCTTCTGATAGGTGATATCCACATAGTAGTTGATGTGGGAATGGTTGGTCGCAAAATGGCCTCTGGCGACACGCAGGGGCGCGCTGCCGTGGCGAATGGGCATCTTCATCAAAGTAATCATAGTTCCTGCCTCCATTGTCTGTACTAAATAATAAAAAGGTGTTCCGTCCGCCGCCCTTTATTGGGCATTTCGACGAAACACCTTACGGTTATTATACAGCTCTCGGCTTTCCGACGCAAGTCTAAACCCGCTTCAAACCATCCAAAATCGTGCTTCTGATTTTGGGCATATTGCGCAATTTCAGGTCCCTTTCCTGACGGTAGAACTGGCGGGCGATGATGCGGCAGATTTTTTTCCGGCGAATCATCCAGTGGACCTTGCCGTAGCTTGCCCACATGGCCCCGTCGGTCTCCCCCGGCTGCAGGGTCAGCTCTCCCAAAGGAATGGGATATTTCAGGCAGTAGAAATCATAAAAGGTATTTCTATCCCGCTCGCTGTCCAGAAGCTCAAAGCGGTCAAGCGGCGCGTCAATGCCGGTTTCCTCCCGCAGCTCTCTTTGAATTGCGGTCAGGCTGTCCTCCCCGGCCTTGGCAGCGCCGCCGGAATTTTCCCAGGTACCGGCAAAGCTCTTTTCCGAGGCCCGGCGGGTGAGCAGCAGCTTTCCCCGGCCGTCATAGACCCAGACGCAGACCGTCAGCCCGTACTCCCCCGGCCCCCAAGGGGTGCCCCGGAGGTGGAGACGGCCGGTTTTTCTGCGGCTGCAGTCGTATATGTCGTTCCACTCTTCCATGGGCGGCCTCCTTACACGTACTTCTTTCCGGAGGAGAAGCCACGGCCCCAGACCTCCGTCACCTGGGTCACCACCATGAAGCAGTCCGGGTCGATGGCCTTGGCCAGATTCAGGACCCGGTGCAGCTCCCGGGAGGCCACCACGCTGAGCACCACCTCCGTGGGCCCATGGAGGTAGCCGCCCTCGCCATGGAGCATGGTCACGCCCCGGTCCGCATTTTTGAGAATGCTGTCCCGGATTTCCACAGCTTTTTCACTGATGATTTTTACCTCCGTCCGGCCCATACCGGCAACCAGGGTTTTATCCAGGGTGACATTCATGGCAATGAGCATGATGATACCGTAGAGCAGGTCCTCCGGGGTATGGAACAGCAGCTGCAACAGCATAATGAGAAAATCAAAGGCCCACAGCGTCACAGGCACGGGAAGACCAAACAGCTTTTTGAGAATCAAAGGCGGAATATCCATGCCGCCGGTAGAGGCCCCCGCCCGAATCACCGCCCCCAGGGCAATTCCCAGGCCCACGCCCCCAAAGAGGGCGCACAGCAGGAGACTCTGGGTAATCACAAAGTCCCCCACCACATGCTGGGCAAAGCTCAGAAAAACCGGGTAGATGAGGGAGCTTAAGATGGTGGTCATGGCAAATTTCCTGCCCAGCACCAGCCAGCCCAGGGCAAGCATCACAACGTTGAACACAAACACGAAACCGGAAACCGGCACCCCCAACAGCCGTTGGGCGGCCAGGGCCAGGCCCGTGGTGCCGCAGCTGATCATCTGCCCGGGCAGGATAAACAGGGCCACCATAAAGGCATACAGCAGGTTCCCCAAAAGGATGGACAGCAGCCCCGGAATGGCTTTTAGAATTTTCTCTTTCATACATGCGCTCTTTTCTATGGGATTTTAGGTTATTCTATCCCAAAGGTTCGGGATTGTCAACAAGCGGGCGCACGGGTTTATTTGATGGTTTCGCTGTTGTTGAGCACCAAAGTGCTGTAGAGAAACAGCACGTCGCAGTCCGTAAAGTCTAAGAGCTTCCCCATCCGTTTCGGGCTCAGATAGCGGATGTCCACCAGGGTTATCTCCCTGTAGCCCTCCAAAAAGTAGGGGGCAATGCTGCTGCCGAAGGAATCCCGGAAGAGAATCAGGCGGTCATCTGTTTTGGCATCGGGATTCTCCAGAGTGATGAGGGACAGGGAGCCGGAGAGAAAAAATTCGTAGGGGTCCCGGCCGGACAGGGCATCCCAGTCATAGATGCCGATGGACCTGTTGTTCTCCCGGTCCAAGACCGTCACCCGGTTCCAATGCTCATTCCAGATGTAATTCAGGGCCTCCCCGGCCATGGGAAGGGCCGCCTGGCCCGCGTAGACACCCAGGAAATCCGCCTTTGCCCTGGAAACTGTGTATTCTTCCGTCAGCGTCTTTCCCATGCCGGAGGCCAGCGCTTTGGCGGTGTCCCCCAGGTTCTCCTGCCGCCAGTGGGTATCGGTGCGGTAGAAGCAATTCAGATTCAAGGTATCGGAAATATTCAAAAACTTTGCGAAGGGTGTTTTTTCCCGCAGTCTTTCCGTAAACACAGCATAGTCAAGCTTCGGCACATCCAGAAACTGGCTTTTGTCCGGAATGACCGACACATACACCCGCTGGCTTCCGGCCAGATACCGGTTGTAAATCCATTCAAACCGCTTTGCGGCATAGTCCACGGAATCCAGGTTTTCCGGGTATTCCAGCTGGGCATAAAAGCCATCCTTGGTTTCATAAATTCCGTTGTTGTCCCGCTTTCCCAGAAGCTTTACGGAAATCAGGGCCTTGGCCCTGCGGAAGCCCTCCCGCAGGGGGAACTGGTCCTGGGTGTAGCTTTCAAAATCAGAGGAAAAGCCGCCGCTTTGAAGGCTTCCCCAGGAGAGCTTCGGCATCTGGGCAAGCTTCCGCCGCTCGCTTATCGATTCGGCATCGGGCCGGTGCAGCCAGCAGGCCAGGCACAGCGCCGCAAACAGGAGGGGCAGGAGCAAAAAGCATCGATTTTTCATTTTTTCCATGGGCACGCTCCTCAGAACCGAAAATACAGAAAGGGATTGTAGGACCCATCCACCAGATAGGCGGTACAGGCCAGCAGCAGCAGGACCAGGGCCAGCGGCTCCACAACCGCCATCAGGGCCGGGGCTTTGTTTTCCAGGCGCAAGGCCAGCCGTTTGGGGAGCTCTGTGGCCCCCACGGCCCCGAGGAGCAGCAAAACGGCGTTGCTCCTGAGAAGATACACCGCCTCCTGTGATACCGGCGGCAGACCGCCCAGGCCCAGCATCCCCAAAATGCTGCCCCAGGCCCCCCGGAGGCTGGACGCGTCAAACAGGACAAAGCTGAAAACCACCGCCAATAGCACATACCCATGCCCAAGCACCGGATGCCGCCCCAATTTTTCCAGCAGCCGCAGCTTTTCCAGAACCAAAAGGATGGCAAAAAAGCCGCCCCAAGCGATAAAATTCCAGGCCGCCCCATGCCAGAAGCCGGTGAGAAGCCAGACAATGAGAATATTCCGGAGCTGAACGGCCCTTCCCCGGCGGTTTCCCCCCAGAGGAATGTACACATAGTCCCGGAACCAGGAGCTCAGGGAGATATGCCACCGCCGCCAGAAATCCGTAATGCTGGAAGCGATATAGGGATAGCGAAAGTTTTCCGGGAAGGTGAAGCCGAAGATTTTTCCCAGGCCGATGGCCATATCGCTGTAGCCGGAGAAATCATAGTAGATATGCAGGGTGTAGCCCACGGCGTACAGCCAGGAGAACAGAACGCTTCCATCCTGGGTAGCCCGCCACGCTGCGCAAAGCTCCCCTAAGAGATTGGCAAGCAGAATCTTCTTGCCCAGGCCCACCAGGAACCGGCGGGCCCCCAGGCGGCAGCTGTCTAAGGAATGGGTTCTTTCTTCCAGCTGCCGGGCCACATCGGCGTAGCGGACAATGGGTCCGGCGATGAGCTGTGGAAAGAAGGTCACATAGCAGGCCAAATCAATGGGATTTTTCTGGGCCGGAACCTGGCCCCGGTACACATCTACGGTATAGCTGAGAATCTGGAAGGTATAGAAACTGATGCCGATGGGCAGGGCCAGATTCAAAAGGGGCAGATGGGTGCCAAACAGGGCATTGATGTTTTCCAGGAAGAAATCCGTGTACTTATAGTACACCAGAAAACCCAGGCTCGACAGCACGGAAAGAGCCAGAAGCAGCTTCCGCGGCCTTTCCCCCTCGGTCCTTTCCAGCGCCAGGCCGAAGAAATAGCCCAGCGCCACAGAAAGCAGCATGACAAAGATCAATCTGGGCTCTCCCCAGCCGTAGAAAATCAGGCTGAACAGCAGCAGCACCCCGTTTTTTCCCTTCCTGGGGGTCAGGAAATAGGCCAGCAGCACCGCCGGGAGAAAATAGTACAAAAAAGGGATGCTGGAAAAAATCATTGGGTATTTCCTCTCTTATTTATCCTTCCGCCGGGGCCTCTACCAGGATTTCCGCCCCCAGAGCCACGGCACTGGTCTTAAAGGACTGCACAAGGTCATCCGCGCCGTAGGCCGTGATGACATAGTCGCCAAGGTTCATCACCAGCATGGTATCCGGGAAACCGCACATCCAGTGGTTGGACTGGACAATGGTCTTGTAGTGCTGGGCAAAGCTTTCGGCGTTCTTCGCGTCCTCCAGCTGCATCACCGAAGAGCAGAAGGTATTGGTGTTCATCATGTGCAGGAGCGTGGCCGCCTGGGGCTTTACCATGGCGGTGAGCTCCTCGTCCACCAGAATCTGATACTGGAAGCTCTCGCCGTAGGCACTGATATCAAAACTGCCGGGGCCCTCGGTATCGTGGGCCTCGTCGCCGCCGGCGGCGGGGAACTCCTGGTCCATGCCGCTGTAAATCGCCTCCAGCAAAGCCTGGGCGCTTTCGTAGCTGGCGCTGGTCTTCGTTTCCTCCGTTGCGGTGGTGGGGGCCGAATTGCTGCCGCAGCCCGTGAGCAGGCCCGCAAGCAGGACACCGGTGAGAAGTGTAGAAATAAGCTTTTTCATCATTTTAAATTCCTTTCAAATTAAGACTGTACCCGCTGAAGGGTAATGCTTCCGGATTCCTCCACCAGCGCCCGCAGCAGGTATTCGGTTTGCCCCTGGGTGACCGTCAGGTAAAATTCCTGGGTGTCGTCCGGGTAGAGAAGCCATGTAAACGCCGCCGCCTTTTGCAGCGTCAGGCTCTGCCGTTCCTCCCCGTTCTGCTCCAGGACGCTGTTTGTATCGGCATCCACCGTCACCGTGCCGCCTCGCCCGGGGTCCAGGGTCAGGGGCACCGAGACAGTGCGCACCGCAAGCAGCGCCATGGGTTCGGCTTCCTGGCTTATGGAAACAGCACCCTTCCATACATTTTCCCCATTTACCTGTAATTTTAACGGTCTGGGCCAGAGGAATGTGAGCCCCGCCACCAGCAGCAGACAGGCTGCCGCGGATAGCATCGGGCGCAGGAGATTTCGCTTATGAGGGGCCGCATAGGTTTCCGCTTCCTCTAAAAAGCGGCCGTCCATGGCGGTAAGGGCGTTGGCAATGGCTCGTTGTTTGTCCATGGTGTGCACTCCTTCTACAGATAGACTTCCCGGGACAGGAGGAATTTTTGAAGCCGGTCCCTTCCCCGGCTCAGCCGGGTTTTGACCTGCCCCTGGGTCATCCCCAGGGCCTGAGCAATTTCCGGGCAGGTCTGGCAGTAGAAATACCGCCGGATGAACAGGACCCGATCCAGCTCCTTTTCCGTCGCCAGAAAGTCATTGAGATTTTTAGAAAGCTCCCGGGTCCAGAGGGCCTCCTCCGTGGTCCTGGGGTCCGGGATGCAGCCGTCCAGCTCCTCTATGGAAAGGGTAAACCGGTCCTCCACCCGTTTTCGGGCGAACTTGGCCCGATGGCGGTTGATGGCCAGATTGCGGATGATTTTCCCGAAATAGGCCCGCAGAAGCTTTGGCCTCTCCGGCGGAATGGCGTTCCAGGCCCGAAGCCACAGGTCGTTCAGGCACTCCTGGCTGTCCTCCTCGCTCTCCAAAATATTCCGGGCGACGGACAGGCAGTAGGCCCCATACTTCTCCTGGGCTTCCAGGATTCCATTCTGGTCCCTTCGGAAAAACAGGTCTACGATTTCATTGTCATTCATAAGCGTCCTCACCTATATAGACACATTTTTTTGCGGATGGTTACACTTTTATTGAAAACTGTTAAAAAAAACGTGTCATTACGAACCAGCGCGCACGCTGGTGTGGTAATCCCCCTGATTTTCAGATATGTTCGTCTGAGAATTCTGGATTTTACTTCTAACCGGGGGATTGCCACACCAGTGACATCGGTCACTGGTTCGCAATGACAGCATTTTTACAATATTAGCGGACGTACTCAATAACCACGCAGCGGTTGGGCTCCACGCCGGTGGAATGGGTGGTGATGTTCTCCATATCCTGCAGAGCGGCGTGAATCACGTGGCGCTCGTAGGCGTTCATGGGCTCCAGGGTGGTGCGGCGGCGGGCCTTCAGAACCTGCTGGGCCTTCTTGCGGGCGTAACGGCGCAGGCTCTCCTCCCGCTTCTGGCGGTAGCTCTCCGCATCCACGTTGACCCGGATGTGGCCCTCTACTTCCCGGTTCACGGCGTAGTTGCACAGGTGCTGAATGGCATCCAGGGTGTCGCCCCGGCGGCCAATCAGATAACCCAAGTCTTCGCCCACCAGGTCCACCTGGTAGGTATTGCCGCTTTCCTTCCAGCAGTGGGGCACAGCCTTGGAATCCATGTGCTCCAACAGGCCCTTCAGGAAAACTTCAATCTTCTCCTCCACAGAGCCTTCGGGGGCAGGCGCGTACTCCTTGGGCGCAGCCGGAATCTTGGGCTCTCTGGGCTCTCTGGGCTCTCTGGGTTCGCGGGGAGGCCTGGGCTCTCTGGGAGCCTTGGGCTGCTGGGGGCGGGGTGCCATCTTGGGAGCTTCCACGGCAGGCTCCTTGGGCTCTGCTGCCTTGGCAGGCTCCGCCTTCTCCGCCTTGGGCGCTTCCTTGGGGGCCTCGGCCTTGGGCGCGGCGGGCTTGGGGGCGGCGGGCTTGGGGGCGGGCTTGGGCTTCCGGGAAGTGGAGGACAGGGCAACCTTCGGTGCCTCGGGCACCTCGGGTGCTTCCGGCACTTCGTCCGGCGCCTCGTAGGTCACCTGCACCTTGGCAGGCTGGGCACCGAAGCCCAGGAAGCCGGTTTTCGCCTGCTGCAGCACCTGGACGGACACGCTGTCCCGGTCCAGACCCAGCTGGGCGAGGGCGGATTCGATGGCCAGATCGATGGTCTTGCCACTGGCGACAAGGTTCTTTTCCATGATTTATTCCTCCTGGCTGTTGTGGGCGTAACGGTTGGGGTCGTAGGCACGGCCCTTGCAGTAGGGACGGTCCGCAATGCCGGACAGGGCTTCCTTCTCCTGCTTTTCCTCAGGTGCCTTGCCCTTTCTGGCGGCGTACTCCCGGGCGGCCTCTGCCTTGGCGGCAGCCTCCTGGTCCCGCTGCTGCTTCTGCAGGCGCTTCTTGCTGGTGTTCTCGGTAATGCCGTCGGGGTTTTCGGCCCGGCGCTGGGCGCGGATGCGCTCCTTCTCCGCCTCAATCTTGTCCTGCTCCATGCGGCGCTTCAGGCGCTCGGCATCCTCGGCATCGTAGATTTTGCGGTAGTGCTTGTTGAGGTACACATCCTCAACGGTACGGACCACGCCGCCGACAAACCAGTAAAGAGACAGGGCGCAGGGAACGGTGAAGCCAATCCACAGCATCATCAGGGGCATGGTAAACATCATAACCTTGTTGGTCTGGGCGGCCTGGGAGTTCTCCACAGCATCCTTATCCTGGATGCCGTCCTTGTTAGTCACCAGGGAGTCGTTCTGTTTTTGCATAATCAGCATGGACACCACCTGATAACCGGCGGAGGACAGGGCAATCAGCAGAGAGCCGATATGGGCCCAGTTCCAGGCCCAGCTGGAAGCGAACACATTCAAGGTGGGCACAGCACCCAGGTCAATGCCGATAAAGCCGAAGTTGATGCCGCCCAGGGCCAGCTCACTGATGCCGGGAATGGCGGCCTTGATGGCCTCGGCGTACTGGGGAATGTACTGGGCCGCAATCATCTGGTGATAATAGGCGTTGCCGGTGAAGAGCTCGGGGTTGATGCCCTTAATCACCTCTACCACCTGGTTGGCAACGTCCAGGTTCTCATGAAGCATATAGACAATGGGCTGCCGGACAACGGTGTAAAGGGGAATCAGCAGCAGCATGGGCACGAAGCTCCACAGGCAGCCGCCGCCCATGGAAACGCCCTCTTCCTTATAAAGCTCCTGCAGAGCCTGGTTCTGGCGGTTGGGATCGTCGGCATAGCGGCGCTGGATATCCTGCACTCTGGGAGTCAGGCGGGACATCTTCATCATGCTCTTTTTGGACTTGGCGGTGATGGGCAGCAGCACCAGCTGCACAACCACGGCAAACAGAATCAGGGCTGCGCCGTAGTTTCCGGTAAGCCGGTAAAACAGTTCCATCAGATAGCCGAAGGGAATCTGAATCACATCGGCAATGTGGAATGACAGTAACATGGACTTTCCTCCTTTGGAAGTCAAGGCACGGGGTCGTAAACGTCCCTTTTGGAGAAGGGATGGCAGCGGGCCAGACGCTTAAGCGCCAGCCAGCCGCCCTTTGCGGCACCGTATTTTTGAATTGCTTCGTAGGCGTAGGCAGAACAGGTGGGCCGGAAGCGGCACCTTGCGGGGAAATACGGGGAGATGGCGGCACTGTAAAATTGAATCAGCGACAAAAGCAGCTTTTTCACGGATTTTCCTCCACCAAAAGCCCTGCCTTTTCCGCAAGGCGCAGGAAGCTGGCTGTCAGCTTCTCGAAGGGGGCATCCACTGCCCGGGTCCTCGCCACCACCACAATATCCCAGCCGGGAGTGAACTTCTCCTCGTTGAGCCGGTACACCTCCCGCAGACGGCGGCGGGTCCGGTTACGGACCACCGCATGGCCCAGCTTTTTGCTGACGGTGTAGCCCACTCGGTTTTTGCCCAGACGGTTGTGCCGGGCATAGAGCACCAAATAGGAATCCGCATGGCCCTGGGAATGGTACAGGCGCTGGAATATATGGTTGAGCTTCAGACTGCTGGAAAACTTCATGCTTTTTCTTCTCCTAAAAAGGGAGCGGGGCGAATGTGTCATTCACCCCGCTTAGCTCCCGTTTCGCTCTCGCGCGCATATTTCCTTGTGTTCACAGGGGGCGGCGCATCAGGCGGACAGAACCTTGCGGCCTCTTGCACGGCGGCGGGCCAGAACCTTGCGGCCATTGGCGGTAGCCATTCTCTGACGGAAACCGTGAACCTTGGAACGGTGACGATTGCTGGGCTGGTAGGTACGCTTCATTACGGATACACCTCCTAGTACTCAAAAATCATATGCTCGACAGCCAAATTTTTGGCCGCAGCAACACAAACAGACAGACCTCCACGGTCATGCCTGCTCATTATAACCGAAAAAGCCATAGAGGTCAACATTTTTTTCATCTTTCCCCGGGAAAATTTTATTCTGCCAGTCCCAGTTTTTTCAAAACCCGGCTATATTCCTCCGATCCCTCCTCGTAGGGGGTAGGCTGAAAGTCATTGCGGGGGGCCTGAGAGCTGACACTGGCGGGAATCGGTATCAGCTTACCCAGCGTTACGGTGCCGTCCTCCCCCCGGACCACCTGCTGCTGAACAATCACCGTATCCAAATCCTTGGGATAATGGTTTCCGCCGAAGCAGAAATTTCCCAGGCTGTAGTAAATCACACCGCCGTTATATTCCTCAATCCGCTGGAGCACATGGGGATGGCAGCCGTACACAATGTCCACCCCCGCGTCAATCAGTGCCCTGCCCAGGGCCTCCTGCTCGGTATTGGGCCGGTAAAAGCCCTCAATTCCCCAGTGGATGGCCATGACAATCAGCTCCGCCCCCGCTTTTTTCATCTCCCGGACCGCGGAAGCCACCTTCTCCACATCCACCTGGAAAAAGCCGCCATACATGCCGATGGTCAGGCCCCGCTCCGTGGTAAACACCCGGTATGTATCCTGCTCCACAAAGGGCAGCCCCGTCTCCGTCAGGGCCTTTCTGGTAGACTCCACCCCCCGGATGCCAAAATCCCGAATGTGGTTATTGGCGACGGTAACCGCGTCCACCCCGCTTCCCGTCAGAATCCCGGTATAGGCGGTGGGGCCGCGGAAGGCGAAGCCGCCCTCCTTCGGATTGTCGCCGTCGTCCTTTAAAACCGTCTCCAGGTTGATAAAGGTGCAGTCGTCATTTTTAAAATAGGAGGCGACATTGCGGAAGGGATAGTCGTAATCCGTTCCAATTTCATAGATAAAGCTGTATTTATTTCCGTAAATCCGGGCATCGCTGCCCAGGGTGCAGTCCCCAACAAAGCTCAAAAGATAGGTATTGGCCTGCGCATCATAGACCTTTTCCGTTTCCGGCGGCTCCGTCGCGGGCAGGCTTTTTTCCGGCTCGGAGGGGCTGGGCTTTGACTGCGGCTCGGTTAACGCCGTCCGGACCGGCTCTGGGACGGCCCCCGTGGTGTTTTGTGGGATTTCCTGCCGGAAGGAGTGCATCGCAAGTCCGGCTATGCACAGCGCAAGGGCCAGCACGCTGCCGGTGCAAAGGAAAAAAATCGATTTTTTCAAATCATTCCCTCATTTCGAAAATAGCTAAAAAAGGCGGAACCCGTAGAGAGATACGGCTTTTCTCACAAGCCCATCTTACCACAGGTTCCGCTATAAATCAATCTATTTTCGTTTTATTCCCCGGCGCGCTTCTTCATAAGGTTCCGCATTCTCAGGGCATGGTCCAGCTCCCGCTTGCGAATCCGCAGGCTCTTGGGGGTGCATTCCAGCAGCTCGTCGTCCGCCAGGAACTCAATGCACTGCTCCAGAGACATGGTTCTGGGGGGTGTCAGCCGCAGGGCCTCGTCGGAACCGGCGGCGCGCATGTTGGTCAGCTGCTTCTTCTTGCAGACGTTGACGGTCATATCCTCGTTCCGGCTGCACACACCAACCACCATGCCGGCGTACACAGGGGTGCCCGCGCCGATGAACAGGGTGCCCCGCTCCTGGGCGTTGAACAGGCCGTAGGAGCAGGCATCGCCGGTTTCAAAGGCGATAAGGGAGCCCACCTGGCGGCGCTCAATCTCGCCCTTCATAGGTGCGTAGCTATCCAGCACGGAGGACATAATGCCCTCGCCCCGGGTATCGGTCAGGAACTCGTTGCGGTAGCCGAACAGGCCCCGGGAGGGGACCAGGAACTCCAGGCGGTAGCGGGAGCCCACAGGG
>OIZI01000107.1_pt1 | contig 42371 bp, 31 predicted proteins | sample 1588441 | NCBI WGS metagenome assembly OIZI01 (sample SAMN03283284) | human gut metagenome | biome: human-associated habitat; material: feces | host: Homo sapiens | place: Peru | collected 2012 | reverse complement strand
TTCAGCACGGCAATTCCGCAAGGTGTCCCCTCCACATCCGCCTGCGGGCACCTTCTCCAGCAGGAGAAGGCAGGGGTTTCCCCGTCAGTGTATACGTTCATCTATCATACTCCGTCCCGCCGGTTTTCGGGCGGCTGGTAGCCGCCCCTACGGCATATTGCTGGAATTTGTTCACAGAATTGTAACTCGTGCAATCGTCCTGGGCGGATTTGTGGGAAAACGATTGACTCTGCCGACGAAAAATGCTAGTATAAGCAAAAGGTTAGCCAAGACTAACTATTGGTAAATCGGAGGCGCGGTCATGCGGATTTTGGAGCACGGACAGAAGCAGCAAAAGACGCTGCTGTTTTTTCCCTGTACAGCGGAGCCTGTGTGGGCATTTGAAGATACCATTGCGCTGCTTTCCCCAAGTACGGATTCATGGGATTCCAAAGATGGCCCATGGGGAGCTGGTAATGGTTCACCCGGAGGAATTCTGCCGGTATGCGGAAAAATTTTTAAGCCATGGCCATGATTAAAGTGAAAGTGATTGATCAGAGAGGCAAAGCCAGGACTGTCCATCTCTGCGGGCAGGCGGGCGGCCTGGAGAACGCCGAGGGGAACGGGGAAATTCAATGTTACCCTCTTTTTGACGGGGTAGATATGATGGTTATGCGGCTGGAGCTGGAGCGTTATACCGAGGTGCGAACCAAGATTGGAACATTGGAAATCAATTTTTGCGTCAGCGGGCGGTTTGAAACCGGTTTTTCCCTGCGGGACCAGGTTTTGCTGAAGCCTGGAGACATGGCCATCAGCTGCTACGACGGAATCCACGGCACCCGGTCCGAGTCAAGCTTCCCCCTTGGCTACTACGAGGGCCTGTGCTTGGAGGTCAATCCGGCGAAGGCGGATGCCTGGATTCGGCAAAATGCCCCGGCGTTTGCCGTGGACTTTGAGGCGCTGAAGCAAAATCTTTTGGGAAGCAAATGGTATCTGCTGGTCTCAGCCGGTCCCCGCTGTGAGCATGTTTTCCGGGAGCTGTACGAAAGCGCCGCTTACGCGGACAGTCAGTTTCTGCGGCTGAAGGCCCTGGAACTGATGATGCTCTTGGGACGAATCCCTCAGAAGTCTGCCATGGATACCTATTGCTCAGCAAAGCAGGCGGAGCTTGCTCACCATCTTCGGGACCACCTGCTGACGGACCGGGAAGGGTATGTGTCTCTGGCGGAGCTGGCCGCCGAGCATGGCATGTCCGTTTCCCATGTGCAAAAGCTTTTTAAGCAGACCTATGGGGTCCCTGTGTACCACTATATCAAGGAATACCGCTTAGAGCAGGCGGCTGTGGCGCTGGTACAGAGCGAGAAAGCCATTACCCAAATCGCCCAGGAGGCCGGATATGACAATGCCAGCAAGTTCTCGGAAAGCTTCAAAAAGCGCTACGGGGTCACCCCCTCTCAATATCGAGGCACGGCAAAGAATGTGTCAAAATGGAGCAGTCAAATCAAAACGGAGTAGTCACCACCCAAGAAATATGGTAAAGTGTCTGCCAGTTAGCAAAAGCTAACTTAATTCAGGAGGTGCTTTATGAAAAAGAGAATCATCGCTTGTCTGCTCTGTGTATTTTGCCTTTTCTCCATTGTTGGCTGTACCCAAAGCACAGCAACCCAAACAACCGTAGCCGCGACGGAGGCGGAAACTGCCGACTATTTATCTTCCATCAGCGGGACTTATGTAGAGCTGTTCCCGGAAATGGCGAAGGCTGAGTATCGGGACATCTGGCTCAACGCTGTTACCCCACTGGTAGGAGCGGAGAACGCGGAAGCCGCAACCGATATGCTGCTGAATATGTGCATGGCTGAGCCCTATGGCGCGGAGGCCGCGGAGAAGTATACCGCCGACCCCAGCAGCATGGCCTTTAACTGCTATTTCCTGGGCGGTGTTGCAAAATTTGTAGTGGATGGCGACACTATTACCGGCTTGGATGCCCAGGGCGGTCAGGTTTTCTCCCATCACTATAAGCCATTGGACCAGGAAAACGAAAACGGCTTTCTTTTCTACCAGAGCGAGGACAGCAATTCCGGTGAATTCACCTATTTCGCCTTCTCTCTGGACAGCATGGAGACCACCTATCATCTGGAATTCCGCTACGCGGAGGACCTGAGCGACCTGCAGAGCTGGTTTGAAGGCAATTACGCCTATTGGAATGCTGCCGCAATCGCTGAAAATTACGACCTTGATACAATGAAAAACGTGATTGAGCTCTTTACTACGGAGAATCTGGCGGACTCCCAGTAAACCGCGTATGCGCATCCGTTCCATGAGAGCGGGTGCGCATATATTTTTCTCATTCAGGAAGGTGATTTTTATGAAAAAACAATCTGATTTTTCGCGATTGATGGGCTACGCCGGGGGGCATCGGTTTTTTACCTATGCTTCCTGGGTGCTGGCGGCCGTCAGCGCGCTGCTGGCGCTGGTGCCGCTGCTCTATATCTGGAGGATTCTGCGGGACGTGCTGGCCGTTGCGCCGGAGTATTCCCGGGCGTTGAATATTCCCCATTACGGCTGGATGGCGGTGCTGTTTGCGGTTCTAAGCTACGCCGTCTATGTGTGTGCGCTGCTTTGCTCCCATCTGTCGGCGTTCCGGGTCGCTACCAATCTGCGCCTGGCGGTTACGGAGCACCTGAGCAGGCTTCCTCTGGGCTTTACGGAGTCCTTTGGCAGCGGCAAGCTGCGGAAAATCATCGAGGAGAGCACCGGGGCGGCGGAAGCCTATCTTGCCCACCAGCTGCCGGACCAGTACAGCGCCATGGCAACCCCCGTGGGGCTTATCGTGCTGCTGTTTGTATTTGACTGGCGACTGGGACTTCTGAGCCTGGTGCCTGTATTCCTGGCCTTTGCCATTATGGCAACCATGACCGGAAAGCGGATGGCGGAGAAAATGCGCCAGTACGGAAACGCTCTGGCCGCCATGTCCGGAGAGGCGGTGGAATATGTCCGAGGCATTCCTGTGGTGAAGACCTTTGGCCAGTCCGTGTTTTCCTTCAAGAAATTCAAGGCCACCATTGACGAGTACGAAAAATGGGTCATCGCCTATACGGAGGAGCTTCGGGTGCCGATGCTGTTCTACACGGCGGCCATCAACGGCGTGTTTGCCTTCCTCATTGCGGGGGCGTTCCTCTTCACCCGGAACGGGGTCACGCCGGAGTTTTTGCTGAATCTGCTGTTCTATATCATCATTACCCCTGTGATTTCCCTGACGCTGACCAAAATCATGTATATGAGCGAGAACAAAATGGTGGTTGCGGATGCCCTGAGCCGAATCGATTCGGTGCTGGAGGCTGCTCCAGTGCCGGAGGGTAAGGCCGGTGCGCGGCCTAAAGACAGCTCTGTCGGATTGCGGGACGTGCGTTTTTCCTACGACGGGAAGAACGAGGTCATCCGGGGCGTTTCCATGGAGATTCAGCCGGGGCAGACCGTGGCCCTGGTGGGGCCCTCCGGCGGGGGAAAATCCACTCTGGCAAGCCTTGTTTGTCGGTTCTTTGACGTGCAGGGCGGCAGCATCTCCATTGGCGGCGTGGATGTGCGGGAGATTCCCAAGGATGTGCTCATGGACACGGCGTCCTTTGTGTTCCAGAACAGCCGCCTGCTCAAAGGCAGCATCCTGGACAATGTGCGGCTGGGAAAGCCGGATGCCACGGAGGAAGAGGTCCTGGCGGCGCTGCAAGGTGCCCAGTGCATGGATATTATCGAAAAATTCCCGGAGGGGCTGCACACGGTGATTGGAAGCCGGGGCGTTTATCTCTCCGGCGGAGAGCAGCAGCGAATTGCCATTGCCCGGGCGATGCTGAAAAACGCGCCCATTCTGATTCTGGACGAGGCCACGGCCTTTGCGGACCCCGATAACGAGGCAAAGATCCAGGCGGCGCTGGGGGCGCTTTCCAGGGGGAAGACCGTGATTATGATTGCCCACCGGCTAACCACGGTGGAGCATGCGGACCGCATCTATGTGGTGGAAAACGGCCAAATCACGGAATCCGGCACCAAGGAGGCACTCTGTGCCCAAAAGGGCGTATTTGCCAGGATGTGGCAGGACTATCAGTCGTCTGTGGAGTGGAAAGTCGCGAAGGAGGGATAAGCCATGATTGAAAAAATTCAAAAAGCCACCGCAAGCTCCCCGGAGGGGGCTCGGGGCTTAATCAAGGGCGTGCTGGCCTGCGCACTGCAAAACATCGCCTTTATGCTGCCGACAAGCCTACTATACTTCCTGGTTCGGGATTTGATGGCGGGCTCCATGGACGGACGGGGCGGCTTTTATTTGGGGGGCTGTGTGGCGTGCTTCCTGCTGATTTTGCTTACCACCTGGTTTCAGTACAACAGCACCTACTTTTCCACCTACAAAGAAAGCGGAATCCGACGGCTGAGCCTGGCGGAACGGCTGCGCAAGCTGCCCCTGTCCTTTTTTGGCAAGCGGGACCTGGCCGACTTGACCAGCACCATTATGGCGGACTGCGAGGTGCTGGAAAAGACCTGCTCCCATTTTATCCCCGGGCTGTTTGGCTCTCTGATTTCCACGGTGCTGATTGCCCTGAGCCTGTTCCTTTTTGACTGGCGGATGGCCCTGGCGGCGCTGTGGGTGATTCCCGTGTCCATCGGGATTCTGCTGGGCAGCTATCGGGTCCAGGACCGGGTGCAGGCCAAAACCATGGCGGCGAAAATGGCCTGTGCCGACGGCATTCAGGAGTATATTGAAGCCCTCCGGGACCTGAAGGCCAACAACGCAGAGAAGGGGTATCTTTCCGGGCTGGAGGAGAAAATCCGCGCCGTGGAGAAGCAGACGATTTCCGCGGAGCTTACCAATGCCGTGTTTGTCACCTCCGCCGGAATGGTGCTGAAGCTGGGGATTGCGACTGTGGCCCTGACCGGAGGTTCGCTGCTGATTGCGGGAAAAATCAATGTTTTAACCCTGTTTCTGTTTTTGATGGTGGCCTCCCGGCTGTATGACCCCATGCAGGGGGCGCTGCAGAATCTGGCGGCGGTGATTGCTATGCGCACCAACGTGGCCCGGATGAATGAAATCCTGGAATACCCCATTCAGACCGGCAGCGAGACCCTTACCAACAAAGGCTATGACATTGTCTTTGACCGTGTGGGCTTTTCCTACAATTCCGGAGAGACGGTTTTGAAGGATGTGTCCTTCACCGCCAAACAGGGAGAGGTCACCGCACTGGTCGGCCCCTCCGGCGGCGGAAAAACCACCGTTTCCCGGCTGGCGGCCCGGTTCTGGGACTATCAGAAGGGACGCGTCACCGTCGGCGGCATGGATATCTCCCAAATCGACCCGGAAAAGCTGATGAGCCTTTATTCCATCGTGTTCCAGGACGTGACCCTTTTCGACAACACCATCCTGGAAAATATCCGCCTGGGCCGGAAGGATGCTACGGATGAGGAGGTTTTGGCGGCGGCAAGACTCGCTAACTGCGACGAGTTTGCGGAAAGGCTGCCCGACAAATGGAATACGGCCATCGGAGAAAACGGCTGTGCCCTTTCCGGCGGAGAACGGCAGAGAATCTCCATTGCCCGGGCGTTTTTAAAGGATGCCCCCATTATCCTGCTGGACGAGGCCACGGCCAGTCTGGATGTGGAAAACGAAACCCTTATTCAGACGGCGCTGTCCCGGCTGATTCGAAACAAGACCGTATTGCTCATTGCCCACCGGATGCGTACCGTGGCGGGGGCGGACAAGATTGTGGTGCTGTCCGACGGGGTTGTTGCCGAACAGGGGTCCCCGGAGGCGCTGTACGAAAAAAGGGGCCTGTACGCCCACATGGTGGACCTGCAGACCGCCGGCCAGAATTGGACGCTGTAAAACGGAATAAGATGCTGCTGCAATGGCTGGAGAACGCCAAAAGACAATCCCCCGGATAGAAGTAAAATCCGGGGGATTGTGCCCGAAGAAAATACCATTGGGGTACCACACCAGTTAAGCGGACTGGCTTGCAATGACAAATTCTATTGAAGCGTTTTCCTGTTTTATACCTTGGATTTTTTCTGTGCCCGCTTCAGCCGCCGCTGTTCCCGGGTGGGGATCAGCTCCTCGGCGGTGGGCATGAGCATCAGGCAGATGAAGGCCGCGGTGAGGCCGCCGTTATACAGGCAGTAGCCGCCGTGGAGCAGGGGGACGGAGGTGACCAGCAGAAAGTGGAGGACACCCGCGACAAAGCCCAGCACCGGGCCGTATTTGTCAACAATCGGGGTCATACCGTTGGAATAGCAGGCACCGATGAGGATGGACTGGGCGTTGATGACATAGGTAAAATTCCCCCCGGCAAGGCAAGAAATGTGCTCCGTCACTGTGGAGGCGGCCACATAGCCCAAGAGCATGGGCAAGGCGTTTAAGGGGTGGGAGCCGGAATTGCAGGTGGAGAGCATACAGAACATCACCCCGAAGGTGGCTCCGTTGAAGGTGGCTCCCACCAGATTGTAGTAGCCCAGGATGAACAGGCCAAAGACACCGAAGTTCATGAGAAATACGTCGTTTCCGTACAGACCGGTGACGCTGGGGGTGCGCTTCCGGCTGGAGATGAAGGTCCAGTATTTTTTCGGGCTGCAGCCCATGGCCAGGGCGGCCAGAATGGCCAGGCCGAAGAGAATGCCGCAGAAGGTATTGGCGGTGATATGGGAGGCGATTTTTAAGGTGGCGGCGGGGGGCGCGCTGGGCAGCTCAATGCCCATGGTGTTGAAGAGAATGGCCTGGAGCATAAAGGCAGCCATGCCCACAGGAAGGGCGGCGTTGTACAGGTTATAGCCCTTGTGGACGTTGGGGGCGTGGCTCAGCCCCGCGGGCACAAAGAAGCCGCTGACCATGCCCACCACCACGGCCATGAGAAGCCCCCGGGCACTGTGGCCCATGACGGTATCAAAGGGGTGGCGGATGAGCAGGTCCGTAATCAGGGGGGCGATGCCGGTGGTGAACAGCATGGCGGAGACATAGTTCTTCATGGGCTTTTGGTGCACCCGGCAGTAGAGCATGGTGCCCCAGATGGTGGGCCAGATGTTCTGGATATGGATGCCCCAGGAGCCGAAGCCTGTGGTGAGGATTACGGCCAAAGTGGCGGTATTATTGAGCTCCGCCTTGAAAACCACGTACAGCCCCAGGCACATCAGGCACACCAGACCCATATTGAAGAAGGTGGCGCTGAAGCCGCCCACGGCAAAATAGTTGGTGGGCACCTTGCAGGGCTGGCTGAGAATCTGCTCCATCCCCAGAAAAATATGCGCCCGGTCCGGAACCACCACCGCGGCCAGCAGAAACGCGCAGCCGAAGAGAAACAGGAACAGCTTCAGAAAGCTGCTTTCCGGAAGGCCTTTGATCTTTTTCATGTTCTTTCCCCCAATGTGATGCTTATTTTATTATAGGGGGAAAGGGGAAGATTGTCAATGAAGCAAAAAAGCAGAGGCCCGGGGGCCTCTGCTGAGGGGGAATATTTAAGCCTTGGGCTTGCGGACGTAGCAGTACCACATGAGCAGGGCGACGGCGCAGCCGCCGACGATGTTGCCCAGGGTGACGGGAATCAGGTTGCCGGTGAAGTACCGGCCCCAGCTCAGGGCCTCGAAGGCGGCACCCTCGGCGTAGAACTGCTTGCCGAACAGGCCCAGCATACAGTAGGTCATGTCGGCAATGGAGTGGTTAAAGCCGCAGGTGACGAAGAAGCACACGGGAATCCAGGCACCCAGCACCCGGCTGGCACCGTCCTTCCCCGCAAGGCTCATGAGAACGCCCAGAGTCACCAGAATGTTGCACAGCACGCCCATGAAGAAGGCGTTCTGGAAGGGCATGGTCATCTTGCCCTGGGCGACCTTCATGGAGAAAACGGCCAAGGCGTTTGCCGTGTCCCCGTTGGCGGCGTTCAGCCAGCCAAAACGGGCACAGACGAAGCTAAAAAACATGGAGCCCAGGAAGTTGCCGATGTACACCACCGCCCAGTTCCGGAGCATCCCGGCAACAGTCGCTTTTTTATCCAGCACGGAGATGAAAATCAGGGTGTTGCCGGTAAAGAGCTCCGCACCGGTGAGAATCACCGTGCCGAGACCGAAGGCGAAGAGAATGCCGGAGATCATCCGGACGGTGGAATTTCCCACCACCGTATAGGTGGCCATATTGGTGACCACGGAGGGAACGCCGATTAAGAAGCCAGCCAGAATACCCAGCACCAGCATTTTGAAAAACGGCAGCTTGGTCTTTCCCGCACCGGCTGTGGAATAGTAGTTGACGGCTTCAGCCATGGTAAACAGATTCATACCAAACACCACTCTTTCTTACAGGCGCTTTTCGGCGGCCTCCACAACGTGCTTCATCAGTACGGAGGTAGTGACACTGCCCACACCGCCGGGGACGGGGGTGATGGCATCCACAATGGGCTCTACCTCGTCGAACTTCGCGTCACCGGCGATGCCGCCCAGACCGCCCTTGGCATTGGGCTTGTTGGCATCCCAGTTGATGGAAACGTCAATGACCACCTGGCCGGGACGGACATAGTCCTTGGTCAGGGAGTTCAGCACACCGGCGGCAGAGACGATGATATCCGCGTTCTTGCAGATTTCAGCGGTGTTTACGGTCTTGGTGTGGCAGACGGTGACGGTGGCGTTCTTGCCCATGAGCATCATAGCGGCGGGCTTGCCTACCACCAGGCTCCGGCCGATGACCACGGCGTTCTTGCCCTTGCAGTCAATGCCGTAGTAGTCCAGAATTTCCATGCAGGCGGCGGGGGTGCAGGGGGCGTAGCCCAGGTCCAGACCCTCGAACACACCGGCGTTGGACATATGGGTCATGCAGTCTACGTCCTTCTTGGGGTCCAGACGGTTGCAGATCTCGTTCTGGTCGGCCTTCAGGTGCTTGGGCAGAGGCCGGAACATCAGCACGCCGTGGATGGAATCGTCGGCGTTAACCTGGTCGATGACGGCGAGGACCTGCTCCTTGGTGGCATCCTCCGGCAGCTCAAATTTCTTGACCTCCACGCCCACCAGCTCGGCGCGCTTCAAAGCGCCCTTTTCGTAGCTCAAATCGCTGGGATTGGCACCCACACGGATGATGCCCAGGGTGGGGGCGATGCCCTTTTCCCGCAGAGCGGCGGTACGGGCTTGCAGATTGGCGTTCAGGGCATCGGTAACTTCCTTGCCCAGCAGCAGCTTTGCCATAACTTATTTCCTCCTAATTTCTTACTGGCCGAACAGGGCCTTGACAGAATTGAAAATTTCGTCCGCCATGGGGACATACTTTGCAAGCATTTCGTTTGCCTTGGTGTTGAGGCCCTCCGCGGTGTCCCGGTTTTTGAGGCTCTTGGTGTTGATAAACACGTTCAGGGAGGCGGCCTGCAGGGCGGCCTTGCAGCACACGGCGGCACAGCCCGCGTCGGACACGGCCAGACGGCTGCCCTTGGCGGCGAAGACAGAGATGTATTCGATGGCCTGGCAGCTCAGCTCCATGATGTGCATGGGCACGGCACAGGCGGTCACGGTGGCATCCTCCAGAACCGCGTCCCGGTTGGGGTCGTCCTTGGGAATGCCATAGGCCTTGGCCAGGGGGACAAAGCCCTTGTCGTCGGCCTCTACCTGGTCAAGAAGCTCCGTTTGCAGGGCATCGCACTTGGCTTTCAGGTCCAGAATTTCCTCCTGCACGTCGGCATATTTCTTCTTGCCCACGGTGAGGGAGCCAACCATGTTGCCCAGAGCGGTGCCAATGGCACCCACCAGAGCGGCCGCACCGCCGCCGCCGGGGGCGGGGGCATCGGAGGCCAGGACCTCCACAAACTTCCGGCAGGATTCCATCGTCATATCCATAGGGTGTATCTCCTTTACAAATCAATAAGCAGACAAACGCGCAGACGGCGACAGGCCGCCTGCGCGTAAAAAGGTTTTAGAACAGGCCGGAAATCTTGCCGTCCTCGTCCACGTCGATGCGCTCGGCGGCGGGGACCTTGGGCAGACCGGGCATGGTCATGATGTCGCCGGTCAGGGCAACCAGGAAGCCGGCACCGGCGGAAACCTTGATGTTCCGGACGGTTACGGTAAAGCCGGTGGGCGCACCCAGCAGGGTGGGGTCATCGGACAGGGAGTACTGGGTCTTGGCCATGCAGATGGGCATCTTGTCGTAGCCCAGCTCGGTAAGCGTCTTGATCTGCTTCTCGGCGTTGGCGGTGAAGATTACGTCCTTGCCGCCGTAGACCTTGGTGACGATGGCCTTAATCTTGTCCTTGATAGGCTCGTTGACATCGTAAGCGAAGGTGAAGTCATTGGGCTCCTCGCACAGACGGATGACTTCCTTGGCAAGCTCGATGCCGCCTTCGCCGCCCTTGCCCCAAACCTCGGACAGGGCAACGTTGACACCCAGCTCCTTGCACTTATCCTCAACCAGCTTCAGCTCGGCCTCGGTATCCTGGGGGAAGCGGTTGATGGCGACTACGCAGGGCAGCTTGTAAACCTGGGTGATGTTGGAAACGTGCTTCAGCAGGTTGGGCAGACCCTTTTCCAGGGCCTCCAGATTCTCCTTGCCGGTCTCGTTCTTGGGAACACCGCCGTTGTACTTCAGGGCCCGGACGGTGGCAACCAGCACCACGCAGCTGGGCTTCAGGCCCGCCATACGGCACTTGATGTCCAGGAACTTCTCAGCGCCCAGGTCCGCGCCGAAGCCGGCCTCGGTGATGGTGTAGTCAGACAGCTTCAGGGCAATCTTGGTAGCGGTGACGGAGTTGCAGCCGTGGGCGATGTTGGCAAAGGGACCGCCGTGGACAAACGCGGGGGTGTGCTCCAGGGTCTGAACCAGGTTGGGCTTCAGAGCGTCCTTCAGCAGGGCAGCCATAGCACCCTGGGCGTTCAGGTCACCAGCGGTGACGGGCTTGCCGTCGTAGGTGTAGGCGACCACCAGGCGGGCCAGGCGGGCCTTCAAATCGTTAATGTCGGAAGCCAGGCACAGAACGGCCATGACCTCGGAGGCAACGGTGATATCGTAGCCGTCCTCACGGGGGGTGCCGTTGGCCTTGCCGCCCAGACCGTCCACCACGAAGCGGAGCTGACGGTCGTTCATGTCCACGCAACGGCGCCATACAATCTGGCGGGGGTCGATACCCAGGCGGTTGCCCTGGTAAATGTGGTTATCCAGCATGGCGGCCAGCAGGTTATTGGCAGCGCCGATGGCGTGGAAGTCACCGGTAAAGTGCAGGTTGATATCCTCCATGGGGACGACCTGAGCGTAGCCGCCGCCGGCCGCGCCGCCCTTTACGCCGAACACAGGGCCCAGAGAGGGCTCCCGGAGGGCCACCAGCACGTTCTTGTTCAGCTTGCGCATGCCGTCGGCCAGACCGACGGTGGTAGTGGTCTTGCCTTCACCGGCGGGGGTGGGGTTGATGGCGGTGACCAGAATCAGCTTGCCGTTGGGCTTATCGGCCTTGTCTTTGAGGATCTGGTAGTCTACCTTGGCCTTGTACTTGCCGTACTGCTCCAGATACTTCTCGTCCACACCGGCGATTTTTGCAATCTCGGTAATGGGCTCCATGACGGTTTCCTGCGCGATTTCGATGTCGGTTTTGAATGCCATAATGATCAATCTCCTTGTATTGTGTAATCGGCTCCCTTGCCGTGAGTTTGGCTCGGGTGCATACAGGACTTATGCGGATCGCCGTGAGTGTGGGTTACCGCACGTTTTATCGGTACTTTCATACCGATAAAAGAATAGCACGTTTTGCCCCCCGTGTCAATAGGAATCCTGCAATTTTAGAAAAAATTACAGATTCGGTTGGCGGCACTTGGCAATATCACCAAATGCAAACCTTCGGAAGGGGTTGACGCGGAAAAGGGATAGAGGAAGCCGCGGGGCGATTTGGGCATCGCCCCGCGGCTTTCGGGAGAGCAGCTTGTTATTTCGCAAAATACCCGGCATCCAGGAGGCGTTCCAGGGCGTTGTTGGCCTCCTCGTCGGTGAAAAGGGCCGTAAAGCGGCGGTCGGCGGCCAGGGCCTCCAGGGAGAGGTTCAGGGCGTTCTTGGCGGCCAGGGCATCGAAGCCCTCGCTGCAGCGGCTGCCGGAGAGCTGATATTTGGCGTTTTTCAGGGCATTTTTCGGCTCGATGGGCCGGATTCTCACCCCCAGAGCCAGGGCCTTTTCCCGGTTTTCCTGCCATGCGGCGATGAATTTTTCTTCCATAGAGGATTCCTCCCGTGTAATTAGTAGAGTACCAGAATGTATTTGTGCAGCAGCCGCTTGGGCAGGGCCTGTGCCTCCAGGCTCCGGCGGCATTGGGCGCAGTAGCGCTCCAGGGGAGCCAGGTCCATGGGGGTCAGGCGGTGCTGGCTGTATTGGGCCCGCTCGGCAAGGCGCAGAAGGGGCTCGGGCACCTTTTCCCCCAGAGCGCCGCCCAGACGCTGGGCCTCCGCCCACCACAGAAGACACCGGCGGTTGATACTCGCGTTTTCCCGGCGCTTCCGGCGGATGAAGAGCACCGTCAGGCGGCGCAGATACAGGAAAAGCGCCAGCCCGGGAAGCAGAAGCAGCCAGGCGGGAGAGAGCCCCTTCCCGGTGCTTTGTTCCAGGGGGGCGGGGACCGTGGATGCCGGCGTGTCCGGCATCACGGGGGCTTCCGGGGCGGGAACCGTTTCCGCGGTGGCGGGGCCGGGCAGCGCCTCCGGGGCGGTGGCCTCCAGAATCTTCCAGGAGCCCTGGGCGGCATCGTAGTATTCCGCCCAGGCGTGGGCCTGCAGGCTGGTGATGACCTGGGGCTTTCCCGCCTCCACGGTGCACAGGTAGCCGGTTACGTATCTTGCGGGAATCCCCTGAGCTCTTAGAAGGACCACGGCGGCGGTGGCGAAATGGACGCAGTAGCCGGTGTCGCTGGCGGTCAGAAACCACCGGGCAAAATCGGTTTCGGAATTGGGCATCTGGCCGGTCCGCTTGTCGTAGACGGCGCTTTCCCGGACAAAGTCGCCCACCCGGGCGGCGATTTCTCCCGGGGTGCTACCTGGGAAGTCGTATTGGCTGGCCCAGGCGGCGGTGCTGTCCGGCAGAGAAAGACACTCGGAGAGAATGGCCTCCGGCGCGGCGCTGCCCTGGGGACAGCGCGGAAAGCTGTAGGACAGGAGCCCCGCCCGGTTTTCCAGGCAGCCGCCTGTGAGCACGGTGCCGGATTCGGGATAGTAGGGCAGGTATAAAACGCTTTGCAGGGCAAAGGTGCGGACGGTGACCTCTCCGCTCTGCTCGCCCCAGCCGGTGAAGGCCTCCGTTTCCGCGGCATCCGCCTCCCAGCTTTTTCCGGAGTATTGGGAAAAGCTCTGTCCCCGGAGGTACAGCGTCCCGTCAAAGGGAGTGGTGACGATCATGATGGGCAGTTCCGCCCCGTTCCAGCCGGTCAGGGCGGAAAGGTCCGCGCTGCGCTGGGGCGGGGGAATCACGGCGGCGGGCAGGGGGGATTCCCCCAGCCGACGCTCTACACGGCTCAGAAGGGTCTGCCGGAGGGACGCGGTATGGTCCCGGTATTCCGCCTGGGGATTGAGGGCGGCAAGCAGCAGGCACACAAGCCCCACCGGAATTGCGGCGGCGAAGATCAGCTGGGCACCCTGGGCGCTGCTGATTTTCCAGCTGCCGGAGGAAATCAACAGCAGCATCACCCCGGCAATCCAGCACAGCAGCGGAAGGGGGGCGGGCAGGGCCGTGGGCAGAAGGGCGCACAGAAGCAGGCTGGGAACGCAAAGAAGCAGGGGAAGCAGGCAGCTCCTCTTCCCCAAAAGGGTCCGGAGGGTGCAGACGGTCAGGGCACAGCTGTATACGGCCAGCGGAAGCTCCGCCCGGTCCGAGACCGCCCCGGGGAAATCCAGATACCCCAGGTGGTAAACGCCGTCCAGCAGGCGGCTGAGATACATGGCAAGCCCCTTGCACTGGGCCCGGGCCTCCGGAAGGAAGCAGACAAAACCCAGGCCGAGGGCGGAAAGACCGAGAAGCGCCGTCCGCCCGTGCCGCCGGGGCAGAAGCAGCAGGGCCCAAAGCCCGGCAATGCCGCAGAGAAGGAGAGGTAGCGTGGGGGATGGACTCAGCAGATAGGTGCTTGCCAGGGTGTCCACGGCCCCGAAGGTGATGAGCCCCGCGGGCAGCAGGGCCGCCAGGGAGGACAGAAGGTGCTTTCTCATAGCGTGCCTCCCAGGCAGAAATGCCATTTGGCGGGGCCGGGCTCCGGGGGCGGGGCATCCGGGGCGGCCTTCTGCATCAGCAGCATGGCGACGGTGTCCCACAGCGCCTCCTTGGTGGCGGCGGCGCGGATGAGCACGCCCTGCTCTGCCGCGGCCCGGATGTCCAGGTCCATGTTCCGCTCCAGAAGCAGGGTGCCCAGCCACAGAAGCTGTCCCAAAACCAGGTTGACGGCCTCGTCGCTGCCGGAAAGGGACAGGGTGAGGCTTGCGGTTTCCCGGATGGGCTCCTGGGGCTCCCGGACCGTCAGGGTGCCTGTTTTGGCGGTGAGCTTCCAGTGGACGGTATTCAGCCGGTCCCCGGGGCGGTAGGGCCGGAGTTCGTGGTTTTCCCCGAAGGAGCTGGCGCTGGGCTTCCAGGAGACGGCGGCCTCCTCTCGCAGCTCCGGAAGGTCCTCCATGGGCTGGGGCAGGGGGAATACCCGCAGAAGCTGGGTATCCCGGTGACGGACGGGCAGGGAAAACAGACCCAGATAGTCAAAAACCCGGCATTTTTCCGGGACAATTTCCCAGCCGCCGCAGACCTTCGGGCAGAAGCCCAGGGCTTCGTCATAGAGAACGCTCTTGCCGGTCCGCAGGTTCCGCAGCCGGAGCCGCCCCCGGAAGGGGGGCATGGGGGCGTTGCAGCTGCCCGCCAAAAGAAAGGTTCCGGTTTCCCCGACGGTGAGCTTTTCCGGCCCGGCAGGGGCCATGTGAAAGCCGAAAATGGCCGGAAGGCTGAAAAGCAGGGACAGCAGCGCAAGGGCGGGCATGCTTAGAAACAGCATCCAGCCCAGGTAGCTGCCCCCCAGCAGATACCACAGCCCGCAGCCCAGCAGCCCCAGCAGAAAACAGGCCCGGCGCATCAGCGGAGCCTGGGGGCGGGGGTGGTATCCAGAATGGCCTTCAGGACCTGCTGGGCGCTCTTCCCCTGGCTTTCCGCACGGGTGGAAAGCTGGACACGGTGGGCGAGTGTGGGAATGAAGACCTCCTTGATGTCCCCGGGGACCACATAGTCCCGGCCCCGAAGCTGGGCAATGGACTTGGCCATGGCGGCGGCGGACAGGGTGGCCCGGGGGCTGGCCCCCCGCAGGAGAAATTCATTTTTCCGTGTGGCGGCGCAGAGGGCTACCAGATAGTCGATGACGCTGTCGCTTAAGTAGGTCTTGTCCACCTGGTCCTGCAGGTCCATCAGCTGCTCCCGGGTCATGCAGGGGCGCACCTGGGCCAGGGGGTTCCCCGCCTGACGGTTTTTCACCATGGCGGCCTCGTCCTTGGGGGCGGGGTAGCCCAGGGTCAGCCGCAGGGTGAACCGGTCCACCTGGCTGTCCGGCAGCAGCTGGGTTCCGGCGGCACCGGTGGGGTTCTGGGTGGCGATGACCACAAAGGGCTGGGGCAGGGGATGGCTGATGCCGTCTACGGTGACCTGCCCCTCCTCCATGGCCTCCAGAAGGGCGGACTGGGTCCGGGAGGTGGCCCGATTCAGCTCGTCCGCCAGAAAGAGATTGCATAATATTCCGCCGGGGCGGTAGCTGAGCCCGCCCTGGGGGTCCGGCACGGAATAGCCGGTGATGTCCGAGGGCAGCACATCCGGGGTGAACTGAATGCGCCCGTATTCCAGGTCCAGGGCGCGGGCAAAGGACAGGGCCATGGTGGTTTTGCCCACCCCGGGAATGTCCTCCAAGAGAATATGCCCCCGGGCCAGAATGGCGGCCAGGGCCCACAGAAGCGCCTCGTCCTTGCCCACAAGGACCCTGCGCACCTGGTCCAGAATCTGGTGAACGCTGCCCACCACGTCGCTTTCACGGGTCTGCATAGAATTCCCTCCTTTTGCTGAGAATGGATGCCTTATTATACCGATGATTCGGCGGAAAAACAAGGGGATTGTACACCCAATCAATAGCATCGTTGTTTGAAAGCTCTGAGGAATAGAAACGAATTTATGATAAACGAATTTATATTCTATTCCCCGGCGGCCCCGGAAACCGGAGCATCCTCGTTGATGAGAAAAAGATTGGGCATTTCCCGGGCGGCAGCCAGCACGCGCTGCGTAAATCCGCTTTTGCTGAACAGACCGTAGGTGATGGCATATCCCGGAAATGCTTTTTGAATTTCGGAAGCCTCCAGAACCTTTTTCTTTAACGCAAAATAAACCGGCGCGTCAACGGGTTTGATGTGATACTTGCATTCCCCAGCGAAGATTTGTCTATTCTGGTGGTCCACGGCCATGACATCGATCTCCGTATCGCCGTCATAGTCGTTGAGCCAGTAAGAGCCGATGCGGGAGGGAACAAAGGGGATTGCCCCCTTTTTGCACAGCTCCGCCAAAATGTTTTTGCAGATGTCCTCATAGGCGAAGGCCGCGAAATGCTCCCGGAAATCCTTGTGAATCTCGTCCAGAACAATCTGCATATTGTCCAGCTCCAGCTCACCTTTATAGGGGTATACATACCGAAACCAGAAGCGGATGAAATTATCGGAAATAAAATACAGCCCCTTCTTGGATTTCTCGGGGCTTTTCTCCGTAATCGGGGTCCTTTTTTCAATAAAGCCCAAATCACAGAGCGTGGAAAGATAAGGGGTCAGCGCGGAGCTTTCCTGCCCCAGGGTCCCGGCGATTTTTCCAAGCTTGTGGTTGCCGTCGGCGATGGCTTTGATAATGGAAAAATAATTGACCGAGGTCATCGATTCGCTTCTCAGCAGGAAAAAGGGCTCCTCATACAAAAACCCGCTTTTAGACAGAACGGAATCCCGAATCTGCTCCATAAAATCCCGGTTATCCTCAAAAAACTCCAGATATTTGGGAACCCCGCCGGTTACCGCGTACTGCTCTACGGCTTTGTCAAAAGGCAGGCTTTGGGCGGCATAGACCTCTGTGAAGGACAGGGGGGCCAAACGAATTTGAGCGGTTCTTCGTCCGTACAGAGGGCTGTCGTAGGAAAGGGCGTACTTCTGCATCATCCCAATCAAAGAGCCGGACAGAATCAGCATGACACCCCGGTCCCGCAGAATTTCATCCCAGGCATTTTGCAGAATGGAGGGAAAGGCGGGATTGGTCTTTACAAGATAGGGAAATTCGTCGATGACCAGAACCTTTTTTTCACCGGGGGCATCGTCGGCAACCATTTGAAACAGGTCCAGCCAGTCGGTGAATACGGCCTTTTGAACCACGCGGTTTTGCGTCGTGCGGGCGATTACGCCGGCCAGACGCTTCATGCTCTGGCTTTCCAGCTCCTCTGTCGCAAGAAAGTAGAAGGCGCGTTTTCCCTTTAAAAACTCCTTAATGAGGGTGGTTTTTCCAACTCTGCGGCGGCCATAGATAACAACAAAGCCGCTGCCGCGGGCAAATTCCGTTTCCAGCTTCGCAAGCTCTGTTTTCCTTCCGATGAATTCCATAGAAACGCCTCCTGAATATAAACTCGTTTATGATAAACTAATTTATATTATACTCGCCGCGTGGGAAAAGTCAAGGATACCTAGAAAGACACCGCAGGAACGGAAGGTCCTGCGGTGTGACGGTTGGAGAACAGCCTCAGCCGGTGCCAAGCATGGCGCGGAGGCAGTTGGCGGCGGGGAAGTCCTTGGTGCCCAGGCCGTAGCCGATGCGCTCTACGGTCATGAGCGGCATGGGGCCGTAGTCTGTGACAAACTGGCGCAGCAGGGCCGCCCCTGTGGGGGTGCACAGCTCCCCGGGGATATCGCCTGCCCGGATGGGGACACCCAAAAGAATCCGGGCGGTGGCGGGGGCGGGCACCGGGAGAATGCCGTGGGCGCAGCGGGTTTTGCCGAAGCCCACCTGAACCGGGGAGGCCAGAATTTCCTCCGGGGCCAGACGCTCCAGAAGATAGCACACCGCGGTGACATCCGCCAGGGCATCCAAAGAGCCCACCTCGTGGAAGTGAATCCGGTCTACCGGCACCCCATGGACCTGGCTCTCGGCCTGGGCGATGCGGCGGTAAACCTCCAGAACCTGAGCCTTGACGGCCTCCGACACGGAAAGGCCGGAAACCAGGGCCTGAATATCGGCCAAGGCGGTATGGGAATGGGGATGCTCGTGGCCGTGTTCATGCGCATGTTCATGCGTATGCCCATGCACATGTTCATGTTCGTGTTCATGCCCGTGCCCGTGCTCCGGCAGGTCCTGGGAGGGCTCCTCCTCCTGACCGTGGATGCGGACATGCATGTGGGTGCCGAGGATGCCGCATTTTTGGGCGGTTTCCGCGGTGTAGACGACCCCCGGAAGCCCCAGGCTGTTGAGGGAAGCCAGGGCTTCTTCCCGGTCCGGCATCAGCTCCAGCAGGGCGGCGGTGAGCATATCCCCCGCGGCACCCATGCCCAAATCAAGATAAAGGGTTTTCATAAGCAAGCCTCCTATACGGGTTCAAAGAAGGTGTCGGGCCGCTTGGGGTCAAAGATTTCGTTGCAGGTCATCACCGTCACCAGGTTTTCCGTTTCGGACAGGTTTTCAATGCTGTGGGTCCAGCCGGGAATCATGTGGACGGCCTCGATTTTGTCGCCGCTGACCTGGAATTTCACGGTTTCTCCCGTGTGGATGTTCCGTTCCCGGATGAGGGCCCGGCCCTGGACTACGATGAAAAGCTCCCACTTGGAATTGTGCCAGTGCTGGCCCTTGGTGATGCCGGGCTTTGAAATATTGATGCTGACCTGGCCGCAGTCCTTTGTGTGCAGCAGCTCAGTAAAGCTTCCCCGGTCATCCGCGTTCATTTTGAGGGGGAAGCGGAATTTGTCCGTGGGCAGATAGGTTAAATACAGGGAGTAGAGCTTTTTGGCAAAGCTTCCCTCCGGGATGGGGGGCATCAGCAGGGTCTCCGGCTGAGCCTTGAAGGATTGGAGTAGCTCCACAATTTCCCCCAGTGTCACCTTGTGGGTCACGGGGACGCAGCAGTAGCGGCCCTGGGGGGTGAGGACGGTTTCCACGCCCTCGAATTCACAGCGCTGGGGCTTTCCCTCCAGCAGGTCGAACATGCCCTCCATCAGGTCGTCGATGTACAGAAGCTCCAGCTGGGTGGAGGGATCGTTGACGGTAAAGGGCTGGCCGTTTGCCACGGCCCAGCAGAAGGTGGAGACGGCGCTGTTGTAGTTGGGGCGGCTGTGGCCCATGAGGTTGGGGAAGCGGTAGACATAGACCGGGGCCCCGGTTTCCCGGGCATAGTCAAAGAACAGCTCCTCCCCGGCCTTTTTGCTGCGGCCGTATTCGCTGGTTCCAAAGCGGCCGGAAAGGGTGGCCTGAATGGAGGAGGAGAGCATAATGGGGGCGGAATTGCCGTGGCGCTTCAGGGTGTTCAGCAGCTGAGAGGCAAAGCCAAAGTTGCCCTTCATAAAATCCTCCGGGTTTTCCGGACGGTTGACCCCCGCCAGGTTGAAGACAAAGTCCGCGCTCTGGCAGAAGGCATCCAGCTCCTCCGGGGTGGAGTCTCGGTCGTATTCGTAGATTTCCCCGATGGACAGCCCGGGGCGGGTGCGGTTTTTGCCGTCCCGCAGGTTTTTCAGATTGGAAACCAGGGCGGTGCCCACCATGCCCTTGGCCCCTGTCACAAGAATGTTCACAAAAATCAGCCCTTTCTCCAGACCATCTTATTGACCACGCCTACGTAGCTCTGGATGATTTTGACCACCTTGTCCGAGACGTTCTCGTCCACGTAGTTGGGGACGGGCAGGCCGTAGCAGCCGTCCTTTACCATCTCTACAGCCACGTCCACGGCCTGCAACAGGCCCTTTTCGTCGATGCCGGAGAGAATGAAGCCCGCCTTGTCCAGAGATTCGGGCCGTTCCGTAGAGGTGCGGATGCACACGGCGGGGAAGGGATGGCCCACGGAGGTGAAGAAGCTGCTCTCCTCCGGCAGGGTGCCGGAGTCGGACACCACGCAGAAGGCGTTCATTTGAAGGCAGTTGTAGTCGTGGAAGCCCAGGGGCTCGTGCTGAATCACCCGCCGGTCCAGCCGGAAGCCGGTCTGTTCCAGGCGCTTCCGGGAGCGGGGATGGCAGGAATAGAGAATGGGCATGTCGTATTTTTCGGCCATTTTGTTGATGGCGGTGAACAGGGACAGAAAGTTCTTCTCCGTGTCGATGTTCTCCTCCCGGTGGGCAGACAACAGGATATACTTTCCCTTGGTGAGCCCCAGCCGGGCGTGGATATCGGAGTTTTCGATCTGCGGCAGGTTCTGGTGCAGCACCTCCGCCATGGGGGAGCCGGTGACGTAGGTTCGCTCCCTGGGGAGGCCGGTGTCCGCTAAGTACCGGCGGGCGTGCTCGGAGTAGGCCATGTTTACGTCGGAGATGATGTCCACAATCCGGCGGTTGGTCTCCTCCGGCAGGCACTCATCCTTGCAGCGGTTGCCTGCCTCCATGTGGAAGATGGGGATGTGCAGCCGCTTGGCGCCGATGACGCTCAGGCAGCTGTTGGTATCCCCCAGCACCAGCACCGCGTCGGGCCGGATGGCGGCCATGAGCTTATAGGACTCGGAAATGATATTGCCCATGGTCTCGCCCAAATCGGCCCCCACGGCGTTCAGGTAGACCTCCGGGTCCTTGAGGCACAGGTCGTGGAAGAAAATGCCGTTTAGGTTATAGTCGTAGTTCTGGCCGGTGTGGGCCAGAATCACGTCGAAATACCGGCGGGTTTTGTTGATGACCGCGGCCAGACGGATAATCTCGGGCCGGGTGCCGACGATGATCAGAAGCTTCAGCTTCCCGTTGTTCTGAAAGGATACATCCGTGTAATCTGCCATGATTTTCTCCAATCGCTTTCTTTAAATTCGCTCAATGGTCCAGTCCACATCCTGCCGGACCTCCTTGGCAGGGACACCGGCCAGAACGCAGTTGGGGTTTTCGTATGTTTTGCACAGCAGGGAACCGGCACCGACTACACAGCTATCGGCAACGGATACCCCTTTGAGAATGGTTGTGTCCGTGCCCACCCAGACGTGGTTTCCGATGGTGACGGACTGGGAAGGGTTGATGCGCCGGCCGGTGGATTTTTGCAGCAAAGAGTGGGAGTCGCCGGTGCGAATTTTGACGGGGGAGGAGAACAGGCAGTCCCTTCCGATAGAAATGGCGGTGCCCTCCATGACGGCCAGCTGAATTTCACCGGCCAGATAGGTGTGCTCCCCCAAAGAGACGGTATTGCCGCTGTCCTCAATCCAGAAATCCGCTTGATTGCAGTAGCAGCGCTTCCCGATACGGACGGTGTTTCCGGTGCCCTCAAAGTGGAAGCGGCAATTGATAAGCCGCGCGTAGTCCTCCACAATCAGGGTGTTTCCGGTGCCGCCGGTGATGCGGCAGCCTTTGAGATAGGCAAGGCCGATTCGGGCGTTGAGCTTCCCCTGCCAGCGGTTGACAAAGGGAAACCGGTTGTGCAGGGCAAAGAAAAACCGGAACAGGCCCCGGTGGCGCTGGGTCAGGGCGAGGATTTTCTGTCTGTCCATGGCCCGCCTCTCTCAGCTGTGGCGGATGCCGGCCAGCTCCTCCCGGACATAGTCCGTGGTCAGGAGTTTTTTCACGGTCCCTTCCACATCCAGGCGGGTGGTGTTGTGGCTGGTGTAGGACTCGTCGGCCTGGGTGTGGACCTGGCCCTCCACCACAAATTTATCGTAGTTTAAGTCCCGGCTGTCGGCGGCCACCCGGAAATAGTTGCCCATGTCCTCGGCCCGGAGACGCTCCTCCCGGGTCATCAGGGTTTCGCAGAGCTTTTCCCCGTGGCGGGTGCCGATGATGTTGGTGCCGGTGTCGCCGAAGAGCTGCTGGACGGCCTTTGCCAGGTCTCCGATGGTGGAGGCATCCGCCTTCTGGATGAACAGGTCCCCGGGGTTGGCGTTGGTAAAGGCGAATTTCACCAGGTCTACCGCCTCGTCCAGGTTCATGAGGAATCGGGTCATATTGGGGTCCGTAATGGTGATGGGGCTTCCGGCGTGAATCTGGTCGATGAACAGGGGGATGACGCTTCCCCGGGAGCACATGACGTTACCGTAGCGGGTGCAGCAGATGGTGGTGCCGCCCCGCTCGGCGGCGACCCGAGCGTTGGCGTAAATCACGTGCTCCATCATGGCCTTGGAGATGCCCATGGCGTTGATGGGGTAGGCGGCCTTGTCGGTGGACAGGCAGACCACCCGCTTGACCCCGGCATCAATGGCGGCGTGGAGCATATTGTCGGTGCCCTCTACGTTGGTCTTCACCGCCTGCATGGGGAAAAACTCGCAGGAGGGCACCTGCTTTAAGGCAGCGGCGTGAAAGATATAGTCAACCCCGGGCATGGCATCCCGGATGGACTGGGGGTCCCGCACATCGCCTACATAGAATTTGACCTTGTGAGCGGTGCCCGGATGGGTGGCCTGGAGCAGATGGCGCATATCGTCTTGCTTTTTCTCATCCCGGGAGAAAATGCGGATCTGGCCAATATCGGTGTCCAGGAAATGCTTTAAAACGGTGTTGCCGAAGGAGCCGGTACCACCGGTAATCATCAGGGTTGCGCCGGAAAATTCTGACATAGTTACTGTCCTTTCTTTCGGTCCGCCAGAATGCGCAGGTGGTCGGCGGCCATGGCTTCAATGGTGTAGGGGCGGATGGTTTCCAGCGCGGCGGCCCCCAGGGCGGCGCTGTGGACGATGGCTTCGCTAAGGGCCTGACGCAGGGCGTGGACATCGTCTACCGGCACGAGATAGCCGTTTTTCCCGTTTTCAATCAGCTCCAGACCGGCGTTGCACCGGTCGGTGGTGACGACTCCCAGACCGTAGGACATGGCCTCGGCCACCACAAGGCCCCAGATATCCTCCCGGGTGGGGTGGACGAACAGGTCCGCGGCCAGATAGTAGTCTTCCAGGGCTTCCTTGGTTTTAAAGCCCACAAAGTGCACATTGGTCAGGTCGTTTTCCCTGGCAAAGGTCAGGTATTCCTCCGTAGGCTCACCGCCCACAATATAGATGCCGATGTGCTTGTCCATGGTGTTGGCGGCGTTTAAGAGCACGTCAAAGCCCTTTCGGGGGATGAACTGGCCCACGGCCAGGAGCATTTTGTCCTCCGGAATCTGGAGCTTCTTCCGGTAATGCGCCTTTTCCTCCCAGGAGATGGGGGCGGGCAGAATGTCGCGCTTTTGCAGGGAGGAGAAGTGATACCGCCGAATGGCACCTGCCTCGGCACCGTAGTGCAGATAATAGCGGTCCAGCTCCCGACAGGTGGAAAAATAGAGCGCTGCCCCCCGGATGCTCCGGCGTTTCAGCCATTCCTTGGCTCCGCCGCCCTCCTTTACAAAGGCACCGTCCGCCTCCAGACAGTAGGGAATGTGGCGAAGCTTGCACCAGAAAATGGCCATGAGCTCCGTAGGGGAGGAGTTGCCGCAGATAATAATGGCATCCCACTCCCGGGTAAGCCAGCTGAGAACCCCGGGGCAGATGGCCTTGTCCACATCGGTGGAGTGCCCCCGGAGAAAGACGGCCTGATACTGCCCCCGCTGGGGCGCGGCCCACTGCTTGTCCCGCTCCGCCGAGGCGTGGAGCTGATAGAGCACGGTTAAATCGCAGGAAGTGCTGAGTTCATCAAAAAACGCCACCCGATAGGGCGACGGCACGTTGGCCAGAAACAAAATGCGGGGCCTTTCTTTTTCATCCATAGGCTTTCTCCCCCTTTTATACCAGCCTGATTATACCACAGGGGAACAGAATGTGTCAATGAGAAGGAAATTGAAAGCAGCGACCATCCTGAATGTTACGTAAACTACAGATAAACAAATGTCAGCCCCGCTCTATGCAGGGCATGGGCTGTGCGTCCCATGCCCTTGACGATTTAACGGCAAAGTTTTGCTTCCCAATCCTCCGGAAAACCAATATGCTCCAACGTGATACTATCGATGTATTCCTCAAACAGGGCTGAAATGTGCGGTAAAACCTCGTGGTTCCAACGTTCACCATCGGGATACAATGCCCGCACTGCTAATACCGCACCCCAAAGCTGAGTTCTTTGAAGAGAATCCGCATCAACATTTGCTGGGGTCGCGGGAAATATTCTGTAGTAAAGTCGGCCATAGTGGGCGCAGATGTTGCGGAGATCTGTACAACAGCGCAGCCAACTGGATACATTTTTGGGAACCGTCCCATACAGCGCCTTCGCAAGTTGCTTTTGGTCACATGTCTTTAAGTCGCTATAGAATCGGGACAACATGCCAAAGCTAAACAGTTCAACAACAGCCCAGATGGGGAAATGCCCCTCGTATTTCTCTTGATGGTGGGCTACAAATGCGGAACGCTGGTTGCTGATGATCTCCCGATGCAGATTTTCCTTGAATTTGTCTTCCTGATGTTTCTCAGAAAAATTAGACGCATCCATATATCCCTCCGCACCGTATTTATGTGCGTGAAAATATGCGATCTTGGCTCGAAGATAAATCTCAATTTCTTCGAGAGCTGCAAACAGGACACTGCGAAGCTTCCGGTCAAACTCATAAATCTGGTATACCTGTGCAAACTGCGTCCCTTCACGATACAGGCCGTTACTTTGCTTAAAGGGCAGAAAATATGCGGTAAACCGATAGTAATTTACATTTTCAAGGACGGCAGCGCAGAGTGCTGCATCGTGAATTTGAATATTCCTGCTTTTCAGAAGTTCGATCTGCTCTTGATAGGTTGTGGGTTGTTTCAGCTGGGCCATATCTATCTCCCCAGAAATAAAAAATGCCCTCCCTGGGACACATCACACGTTGCCGTGGAGAGGTGCGGGAGGTCCTGTTGGGAATATTATATGTGCCGACGGACGGTTTGTCAAGTGAGGAATGATGACGGATTGTGAAAAAAGGGTTTACGTGCCTGTTTGCCGAAGCGGCTGTGCAGGATATGCATAATTTTTGCGCTTTTCCTTCGGAGTCTATGGATATTGCCCATTGAAATTTTGGATGTTTCGGAGTATGATATAGGTAAACTGCAAGAAGCGAGTTTTTAACTTGCAAATTCATCATTCGGAGGTAGCTATGAAACCCTATTCTGAAATGAACCGCCAGGAGCTTTTGGAGCTGAAGGATACCCTGAAAGCGGAATATACCGAGTATCAGAGCCGCAAGCTGTCGCTGAACATGGCCCGGGGCAAGCCCAGCCAGGCCCAGCTGAATTTGTCCATGGGCATGATGGACGTTCTGAACAGCGACAGTGACCTGACCTGTGAGGATGGCACCGACTGCCGGAACTACGGCGTGCTGGACGGCATTGAGGAATGCAAGGAGCTGATGGCCGACATGATGGAGGTCCGGCCGGACCAGGTGATTATCTACGGCAACTCCAGCCTGAATGTGATGTTCGATACCGTGGCCCGGTCGATGATCAGCGGCGTTATGGGCTCTACCCCCTGGTGCAAGCTGGACAAGGTCAAGTTCCTGTGCCCCGTCCCCGGCTACGACCGGCACTTTGCCATCACCCAGTATTTTGGCATTGAGATGATCAATATCCCCATGCTGCCCACCGGTCCGGATATGGATATGGTGGAAAAGCTGGTGGCCTCCGATGCCTCCATTAAGGGCATCTGGTGTGTCCCCAAGTACTCCAACCCCCAGGGCATTTCCTATTCCGATGAGACCGTCCGGCGGTTTGCCCGCTTAAAGCCCGCCGCCGTGGACTTCCGGATTTACTGGGACAACGCCTACACCATCCACCACCTGTACGACCACGACCAGGACCATCTGATTGAGATTCTGGCGGAGTGCAAGCGGGCGGGCAACCCGGACCTTGCCTACAAGTTTGCCTCCACCTCCAAGATCAGCTTCCCCGGCTCCGGCATCTCCGCCTTGGCCGCCTCTCAGAACAACCTGGTGGACATCCGGGCCCAGATGAAGGTCCAGACCATCGGCCACGACAAGGTCAATCAGCTGCGGCATGTCCGGTTCTTTGGGGACATCCACGGCATGGTGGAGCACATGCGCCGTCACGCCGCCATCCTGCGGCCCAAGTTTGAAATCGTCCAGAACACCCTGGAATCGGAGCTGGGCGGTCTGGGCATCGGCACCTGGACCAACCCCAAGGGCGGCTACTTTGTCTCCTTCGACTCTCTGGATGGCTGCGCCAAGGAAATCGTCTCCCGGTGCAAAAAAGCGGGCCTGGTCCTGACCGGCGCCGGTGCTACCTACCCCTACGGTAAGGACCCCCACGACAGCAATATCCGCATCGCCCCCTCCTTCCCCTCCAACGAGGATTTGACGCTGGCCATGAAGGTCTTCACCTGCGTGGTCAAGCTGGTCAGTGTCAAAAAATTCCTGGCAGATATGGACGCGGCGGAAGGGAAACAGTAATCATCAGGATATAGAAAAGCTACAAATCCTGTAGGGGCGGCTACCCAGCCGCCCGTAAACTAACGGGCCAGAACGCTACAGATGAACGGTATACCCCAGATGGAAACCCAAAAAGGGGCTGTTAGAAAAGTATGTCGCTGCGAAGAGTAGACCGATGTCACTGGTGTGGCAGCCCCCCGGTTGAATGGGAAACAGCCTGGTTTTATTACCAGAATGTTTGAAAATCCGGGGGATTGCACACCAGTCTGCGGACTGGTTCGCAATGACAGGTTGTTTTCTAACAGCCCCAGGGGCTTGCCCGTAAGGGTTTACGTTCATCGATAGCACTGTGGCCCGATAGTTTTCGGGTGTTAGTACAGGATAAAATAGTTTACGCAGAATAGAACAGTGGCCTCCGAGTGGTTGGAAATTCCACCACTCGGAGGCCAATTTTTCGTTACTTTATTCCGCTTTCTCCCACTTGGCGTACAGGGTCATGGACTGTTGGACGCGGTGGTTGGAGAGGTCCCATTCATAAAGACAGTCCCGGTCCTGGAACCATCCGGCGAAGCGGTAGCCCTCTCTTGTGGGGGGCTCGGGCCCGTCTACCAGTTCGGCGTACATGTGCTTCTGGGCTTCTACAGGGGTGCCGCCTAGGGAATCGAAGGAGACGGTGTAGCCCCGGTTCTGCATCCCCAGAAGGAGGACCAGAACCATGGCGATGATGCCGACGATAATCACGGTATCCAGGACCTTTACGGGAATTTTCACCTTGCCGTAAAGGCCACGGAGCTGCGGTTCTTTGCGGGGCTCGTCCATTACTTCCGAACCAGATACTTCCGCATATCGATGGAGCAGGCGATCAGGATGATCAGGCCCTTGACGATATACAGGTAGTTGGCGTCCACGGACAGGAAGTTCAGACCGGCGAAGATGATCTGCAGCAGCAGAACGCCGATGATGGCACCGCTGACCTTGCCGATGCCGCCGACGAAGGAGATACCGCCGATGACACAGGCAGCGATGGCGTCAGCCTCATAGTTCAGGCCGGTGGTGGCGTTGACGGAGGCGATACGGGCGGCATCCATGAAACCGGTGATGCCATAGAGCATACCGGCCATGACGAACACCAGAATGATGGTCTTGGAGACATTGACGCCGGAGACGTTGGCAGCCTCTTCGTTGGAGCCCACAGCATACATATTCTTGCCGAAGGCGGTCTTGTTCCAGATCACCCAGACAATGGCGGTGATAATGGTGGAGTACAGCACATAGCGGGGGACGGTAACGGGGCCGCTGCTGGTCTTCAGAGTGAGCAGGGGCTTGATAATGAAGTTCCGATAGCCCTCACTCATGCCGGACAGGGTCTGGCCGCCGTTGGTGCCCAGCTGCATGAACAGCAGCACCAGGCCGTAGACGATCAGCTGGGTGGACAGGGTGACGATGAAGGGGTGCAGCTTGAACTTTGCCATGAAGAAGCCGTTGACAAAGCCAACCATGGCGCAGGCCACCAGTACGCACAGCAGGACCACGGGGATAGGCAGGATCTGCAGGCCGGGGAACAGCTTATTGGTGGTCAGCTGCAGACCGGCGGAGATACAGGCTGCCAGACCCACCTGACGGCCCGCGGAAATATCGGTACCGGCCAGAATGATACAGCCGCCGACACCCAGAGCGATGGGCAGCTTGGCTGCGGTCAGGCTAATGATGTTTACAAGAGAGGGGATGCTCAGGAATCTGGGATTCTTGATGGCAACGTAAATAATTACCAGAGCGATGATGATGAACATGGCATTGTTCATGATCCCATCGAAAATGGCCCGTCTCCGGTCAGCGGGGGTCATGGCTTTCAAGGCCTCCATTTTAGAGGGCTTGTGTTCTTTCAGTTTGGTCACGTTGGGTTCCTCCTTATACGTACTTTGCGGCAAGGGTCATAATCTCTTCCTGGGTGGTATTTCTGGCATCTACCTCACCGGCAAGTCTGCCGCCGGACATAACCAGAATCCGATCACACACGCCCAGCAGCTCCGGCATTTCGGAGGAGACCATCAGAACGGTCTTGCCCTCGTTGGCCAGGTTCAGAATCAGCTGGTAGATTTCGTACTTGGCACCCACGTCGATGCCTCGGGTAGGCTCGTCCAGCAGCAGGACCTCAGGCTCTGTGAGCAGCCAGCGGCCGATAATCACCTTCTGCTGGTTGCCGCCGGACAGGCTGCGAATCTGGGTTTCCTGGCTGGGGGTCTTGGTGCGCATGGCATCAATGTAGCGCTGGGTATCGTCAATCTGACTCTTCATGCTGAGCAGGGGCCCAAATTTCTTGTGTCGGTCCAGACTGGAAATAACCGTGTTCTCCCGGATGTTCCGGACACCGAAGATACCGGTTGCCCGGCGCTCCTCGGTGAGCAGCGCAAAGCCGTTTTTGATGGATTCGCCGGAATTGCGGTTTTTGCAGGGCTTTCCACCCAGGGTGATGGTGCCCTCCTTCCGGGTGCGGATGCCGAAGATGCTCTCCAGCACCTCGGTACGGCCGGAGGCATCCAGGCCCGCAAGACCCAGAACCTCGCCCCGCTTTGCCTCAAAGGACACATCCTTCAGCTGGTTATACATGCCGGTCAGGTGCTCTACCTTCAGGTAGGTTTCCCCGGGGACGTTGGTCTTCGGGGGGAACTGGTTGGTGAGCTCACGGCCGACCATCAGCTTGATGATATCGGCCATTTCCAGCTCGGCGGCGGGGCGGGTGGCCACCCACTGGCCGTCGCGCATGACGGTGATGTCATCGGAGATGCGCTTGATCTCCGCCATTTTGTGAGAGATATAGATAATGCCACAGCCGCGGTCCCGGAGCATGTTGATGATTTTAAACAAGTGCTCTACCTCGGTCTCCGTCAGGGAGGAGGTGGGCTCGTCGAATACAATCACCTTGGAATTGAAGGAAACTGCCTTTGCAATCTCCACCATCTGCCGCTGGGATACGGGCATGGTGCTCATAATCGTTTTCGGGTTGACGTTGATGCCCAGGTCGTTGAAGACTTCCATGGTGGCATCATACATCTTCTTCTCGCTGGTGAAGGGGCCGGTCATGGGGAAGCGGCCCAGCCACATGTTGTCCATGACGTTGCGCTTGAGGGCCTGGTTCAGCTCCTGGTGCACCATGGCCACGCCATGCTCCAGGGCCTCCTTGGAGTTTTTGAAGTTGACCTCCTGGCCTTCCAGGTAGATATGGCCCGCGTCCTTGTTGTAAACGCCGAAGAGGCATTTCATCAAGGTGGATTTACCGGCACCGTTCTCGCCCATCAGGGCGTGAACCGTACCGGCACGGACGGTCAGGTTGACACCATCCAGCGCCTTGACACCGGGGAATTCCTTGGTAATGCCTTCCATGCGCAGCAGGACGGTTTCGCTGCTCTTATCCAAGGGGTTTTCCTTGGGATTGCCCTCCGTGCGCGGCAGGGTGGCCTCGTTGTTCTTATCCAAATTATTCGCCTCCTGATTTGAAATCCGCCCCCGGGCAGTGCCTTGTGGGAGCGTTCAGGCAGCACGCGCGACACGCGCTTATGTTGAAATCCAATAACTGCCCTTTAAGAAAGGCAGCCGCGCCGAAGCGCGGCTGCCTGCTTTTGAGAATTATTCGCCGGTGTAGGAAGAGTAGGGGATATTTACACGCCAGGTGCCGACCACGTTGGCAGAGTCGATACCGTCGAAGGTAGCCTTGCCGGAGGCCAGGTTCTGGGTGATGGTGGAGATGGCCTCGGCCATGCCCACGGCATCCTGCTTGATGGTGCCGGTCATGGACTTGTCAGCGATCTTCTCCTTGGCAGCGTCGGTAGCGTCAACGCCGAAGACGGGGATGGTCTTGCCGGTGCCGTTGTTGTAGCCGGCGGCCTGCAGGGCAGCGATGGCACCCAGAGCCATGTCGTCGTTGTTGGCGATGACCAGCTCAACCATGTTGCTGTTGGCCTCGGAGTACTGCGCCAGGATGGTCTGCATGTAGTCCTGGCCCTGAGCGGCGGACCAAGCGCCGTTCTGGTCAACCAGGTACTTGGAAGCGTTGTTGGCATCGTAGAAGGACAGGGCGGGCTTGCCAGCGGCAGTCAGGACAGCGTCGGCATCCTCAACACCGTACTGGGTACGGGCATCGGCTTCCATGTTGCCCTCCTGGCCCTTGAACATAACGTAGGAAATCACGCCGTCGCCGTTCAGGTCGATGGTGTCGTAGTTGGCAACCAGGTAGTCGCCAATCATCTTGCCCTGCATGTGACCGGCCTGGGTGTAGTCGGTGCCGACGTAAGCAGCCTTGTCATAAGCGGAGACGATTTCCTCGGAAACGGAACGGTTGAAGAATACCAGAGGAGTATTGGCGTTCTTGGCCATGTCAACGATGGCCTGGGTGGCATCGTCGGAGCTGGCGTCAACGATGTTGACAACCAGGACGGAAGCGCCCTTGGTGATAGCGGTCTGGATCTGCTCGGTCTGGGTGGTCTGGCTGCCGTTGGCATCATAGTCCTGATACTTGACACCGGCGTTGGTCAGAGCGGTGTTCAGAGCGGCACGAACGCTGGACAGGTAGGTATCACCGAAGGTGTACCAGAACACAGCGACCTCGCCGTCCTTCTTGGAAGAGCCGGAGCCGCCGCAGGCGACCAGGGTCAGGGCCATGGCCAGAACCAGGACCATTGCGATGAACTTTTTCATTGTTGTTCCTCCTAAAACTGCATTCCTTCTGCCAAAACGGGAGAAGGTATTCTCGTTGCCGGAAAAGAGATTTTTTCCGCTCTCCGGCGACACAAAAACTATAGCACTATTTAACATTTTTGTAAAGACGTTCGAAATATTTCGTGAATTAGCTAAAATACGGCACTTATTTTTTGTGAACATTGCACATGACATTTTTCAGCCCATTTTCAAATTGTCGAAAATGGTACATGGAAAAAAGAGAATGCCTTGGCGCGTACGCACAAATCGTAAAGCCGCATACCGGAGATTGGGGTGGAAACCGGCAGGTCCACATCGCTGTGAGGGGCGGCCTTGCTCTTTTTGAAATACGCAAGTGAAATACGCAAAAGCCGCGTGTCGAAAGAAAATACGCAAAAATTGCGTACCGCCGCGGGGACGGAATACGCAATTTTTGCGTATGGATGAAAAAACAGACCGTTACAGAAGGATTTTGAATTCCAGGGTGGAATCCTTGCCCGCGTTCAGGCGGTAGGCGGGCTCTACGTCGGTGCCCCAGGAGTCGATGCCGCCCACGCCCCGCATACTCGATGCCAGGGTGATGACGGTGCGGCTGGGCTTGGGAAGCTCATAGCTGTGCTGGGCCTCCTGGAGCTGGCCGGGGGTATAGGGGATGGCGGAGAAGAAATAGGGGCTTTCCACCTTTTCCAGGGTCAGGCGGGCATCGCCGATGGAAAATTCCGTGCGGCAGGTGCCGGTGTGGCCGCCGCACTCCTGGGGGACCAGGTAGGGGGCCAGATGGGGGACCTCCTCGTGGAGCCCAAAGCGGCCGCCCTTGTACCGGTCCGGGTAGGTTTCGCCGGAGTAGCCCAGCCACCGGGTTTTCTCCACAGGGACGGGGGTTTCAAACCGCAGGCCGAACAGGGGCAGCTCCGGCCGGTTTTCGGCTCCAAAATACCGGGCCTCGACTGTCAGAACACCGGAATTTTCTACCCGGTAGGTCACCTCCGCCCGGAAATCGGGGAGTACGTCCGCCCCAAAGGTATAGGTGACGGAAAAGACGTTTTCATTGGAAACAGTGACACGGTAGTCTGTGCACTTCTGCCACCGGTCCACGGCGTTCCAGACGGCGCTTTTCTGGGGAAAGCCGCAGCCCAGGTCGTTTTCCGTTGGGGCCCGCCACAGGGCGGGCTTCGGGGCCCGCCACAGCCATTCCCGGCCTCCGGACACCAGGGACACGGGGCCGCCGCAGAGCTTGGAGAAGAGAATCTCAAAGCCCTCGCCCCGGACACCCCAGGCACCGTCGCCGTTGGTCACGGTCAAAGCCTTTGTATAGCCGGGAAGGGGCGCGGGCGCTGCCTCCTCCATGGCCTGACGGTTGGCCGCGTCCCAGCGGGCCCGGGCCTCTTCCGGCAGATACCAGTAGCGGACCTCCTGCATACAGGGCTTTTCCTTGCCGTCGGCGGTGACGATGCCGTTGCCGCTGAAGGCATAGTCGCTCTGACGGTCGTCAAAGTCGCCGCCGTAGCCCAGGGCTTTTTCGCCCCAGGGGGTCAGCTTCCACAGGGCCTGGTCCATGTAGTCCCAGATAAAGCCGCCCTGGTACATGGGAAATTCCTGGCCCAGGCGCACATAGCTCTCCATGCCGCCCAGGGAATTGCCCATATCGTGCATATATTCGCAGTTTAAGTAGGGCTTCTGCGGGTCGTTTTCCAGATATTCCCGGATTTCTGTGGGGGTGGCATACATGCGGCTCTCCACGTCGGAGCAGTCGCTCCACTCCCGGCACCAGTAGCAGCCCTCGTAGTGGACCACCCGGCTGGGGTCCTGGGCACGGAAGAAGTTCGCCATATCCAGAATGTTCTGCCCGGCGTAGCTTTCGTTGCCGCAGGACCAGAAGAGGATGGACACATGGTTCTTATCCCGTTGGAACATGGAGTTGGCCCGGTCCAGTACGCAGTCCCGCCACTGGGGCAGGCTCCCCGGGATGTTCCAGCTGGGGTCCACGCCTACGGCATCCTTCTGCCAGGAGCCGTGGGTTTCCAGGTTGGTCTCGTCCATCATGTAGATGCCGTTCTCGTCACACATATGGTACCACTCGGTCCGGTTGGGATAGTGGCAGGTGCGGACGGCGTTGATGTTGTTGGCGCGGAACATGCTCATGGCCCTTTCCATGTCCGCCCGCTCGATGCAGCGGCCGGTGGAGGGGTTCCACTCGTGGCGGTTTACGCCATTGAGCATCAGGCGCTTGCCGTTGAGCTCCATGATTTTATTCCGGATTTCGAACCGGCGGAAACCGATCCGGTAGGGAATCCAGCCGCCGCAGTCGAAGTGCAGCAGCACATCGTACAGCTCGGGGCACCCGTGGTCCCACAGCCGAATGTTGGGGAGCTCCAGCGTTTGGCTCCACAGGAAGCCGTCCCGCTCCGTAAGGGTCAGCTCCCCGTCAAAGAGGGTGCCCTCCAGCCTGTGGGTCAGCGCCAGGCGGCAGCCAATGGGGGCACCGTTGACCTTTAGCCGGAGCTGCAAACGGCCCGTGGTGTTGTCCTCCGACAGACCGGTTTTCAGCCACAGGTCCTCCACATCCACCTGGGGGCGGGCATAGAGACAGACACTGCGGAAGATGCCGCTGAAGCTGAAAAAGTCCTGGTCCTCCAGCCACGCGGCGCTGCTGCGCTTGTAGACCTCCACGCACATCCGGTTTCCGGTGGGGTGGATGTAGGGGGTCAGGTCAAAGTCCGAGGGGGTGAAGCTGTCCTCGCTGTAGCCCACGAAGTGGCCGTTGAGCCACAGGTACATGGCCTGCTCCACGCCCTGGAAGCTGACGCACACGGGGTGCTCCAGCAGGGGCTCGTTTAAGTCAAAGGTGGTGACGTAGCTGCCCACGGGGTCAAAGTCCCAGTCAATTTTCGGGGGGCGCAGCTCGGCGTGACCGTCCCAGTCGTAGAGCTTATTAATATAGTGCAGCCGGTCCCAGCCCTGGGTTTCCATATGGCCCGGAACCCGGATGGGCACAAAGTCAGAATCGTCAAACTCCGGCCTCCAGAAGTCCGCGGGACGGGCGGCGGGATTGCGGCTCCATTTGAATTTCCAGCTGCCGTCCAGGCTCTGGCGCAGGGAGGATGTTCCGCTCCCGGCCTCCTGGGCGGTGGCGCAGGTAATGTGGTCAGAATGTGCCGGAAGCCGGTTTACCGCAAATACGGTGGGGTCTTCCAGCCAGGAAAGCGTTGGCTCCAATAGGGATCCCATAAAATAGCGCTCCTTTTGATTTTTATTTTACAAGCTTCTCCGCCATGCGGAGGACGCGGGTGGCGTTGCGCTCCAGCTGATACCGGGGCAGCTCCCCGGAGCGGAGCATGGCCATGCAGCGGTCATAGTCGCCCTGACAGCCGGGCATGAACAGGTCCCCTCCGGCCAGGGCCACCTTTCCGGCGTTTGGCATGGGGAAGCGCTTGCTGTTATACATCAGTCTGTCGCCCACCACCCAGTCCGTCATGACGATGCCCCGGAAGCCGAACTCCCGGCGTAGAACGTCCTCCGTCAGGTCCCGGCGCTCGGAGGTGTGGACCCCGTTGAGCAGGTTATAGGAGGTCATCACGGCGCAGGGCTGGCTTTCCCGGACGCACAGGCCGAAGCCCTTCAGGTAGATTTCCCGCAGGGCCCGCTGGGAGACAAGGCTGTTATTGTTGTATCGGTTGGTCTCCTGGTTGTTGGCGGCAAAGTGCTTGACGGTTACGCCTCTGCCCGGGTGCTTCTGCACGCCCCGGGTGATGGCCGCCGCCATCAGGCCGCTGACCAGGGGGTCCTCGGAAAAGTATTCAAAGTTCCGGCCGCAGAGGATGCTCCTGTGGATGTTCAGGGCCGGGGCCAGCCACAGGTGGATGCCGAAGCGCTCCATCTCGTCCCCCACCAGGTCGCCCAGACTCTCGGCCAGGGCCAGGTTGAAGCTCTGGGCGATGGCGGTGCCGATGGGGATGGCCGTGGCGTAGCGGTGGAGAATCTCGGTGCCCTTGGGCAGCTTCTTGGGCTTCTTCGCCGCCAGCCGCTGCCGCGGGGGCAGCAGGTCAATCATGGTGGGAAGGAGGCTGTCCGTCAGGCTGTGGGCACCGGACTTATCCACATAGTAGTCCCTGGCCAGGCGGATGCCCGCGGGGCCGTCGGACATGACCATGGCGGGGAAGCCCTTGTCCTTCAGCTTTGAGGTGGTTTCCCCGGCGGTGCCGGGTACGGTGGAGCCGGAGTCGCCTACCACGCTGCTGCGCTTTTCCATCCGGAATGCGCCAATGTTCAGGTAGACCAGCTCCTCGTCGCTGAGGGCCCGCACCCGGGGGTCGGGCAGGGACTTGTCCTCATAGGAGAAGTGCTTTGTCTGGAGGGAGCCGATGTCCACCACGTAGACGGGCAGCCCCTCCGGAAGGGCCCAGGGAGCCTCCGGCTTCCAGTCCGCGAAGGGGACGGAGCCAAGGCTTTCCTTTACCTGGGCGGTGAGAACGGTCTGGGTCAGCCGCAGAAGACACATAGGGGCGGTATCCCGGGAGGAGGCACCGCAGCGCAGCACATAGTCGCCCTTTTCCAACAGGTAGGCCTGCCGCTCCTGGCTGAAGCCCGCCATATCCGCCAGGTGGAAGCTCAGCTCCACCCGACAGCTCTCCCCGGGGGCCAGCTCCCGGGTTTTGGCAAAGGCCGCCAGCTCCTGATAGGGCCGGTCCAGCTCTCCCCAGGGGCTGGACAGATACAGCTGCACCACTTCTTTGCCCGGAAACGCGCCGGTATTGCGCACCTGGGCGGAGGCGGTTACCAGGTCCCTGGCAAGGGTCACTTCTCCGGCTTTGACCTGGAAATTCGTATAGCCCAGGCCAAAGCCGAAGGGGAACAGAGGGGTGCGTCCGGCGCTGTCATAGTACCGGTAGCCCACGTAGATGCCCTCCCGGTAGGCCGTCTCCTCCGGGTTTCCGAACTCCGCCGCGGGGCAGAAATCGGCGGGATCTGCCCAGGAGGTGGTGAGCTTGCCGCTGGGATAGCTTCTGCCCAGAAGAATATCGGCAAGCACCGTTCCGGTTTCCGTCCCCAGCTGGCCCAGCAGCAGGATATCCTCCACGGTGTCCGCCACGGGGCCCAGGTCCACCGGCCCGCCCACGTTTAATACCAGCAGGAAGACGGGGTACATCTCCCGCAGTGCCAGAATGTCCCGCTTCTCGCTTTCGCTCAGAAGTACGTCACCGGGGGCGACGGTCCGGTCGTTTCCCTCGCCGGAAATCCGGGACAGGACGTATATGGCGGTGTTGCACCGCTGCTCCAAGGGAATTTCGTATTCCGGCTCCGGCATCACCGCGCCCATGCCCTCGACCAGGGGGCTGCGGCGGTGCTGACGGGCCCTGCGGCGGATGTCTTTGAGGAAGGCCTCGTAGGCGCTTTCCCGGACGGCATCGTACCGGTCCAGCCAGTCGTTTGTCAGAACCTGAAAGCCCTCCTGGGAAAGCGCCTGCTCTACTGTGAGAAAGGAGCGGGAATTTACCTCGCCGGAGCCGGTGCCGCCCTTGACCGTATGCCGGGCACCGCTGCCGTAGAGGGCGATTTCGCAGGGCCCGGGCAGGGGCAGCTTGCCGCTGCGCTTCAAAAAGAGCGTACACTCCGCACCGGCCGTCCGCACCTGGGAGAGGTGGCGGCGCTCGTAGTCCTGAAGTTCGTCTGCCATGGGAATACCTCCTTTGAGAGTCTTTTGTATGATTTCATTATAGCAGAATTTCCCGCCTGCGCAACGGCAAAAGGGAAAATTTTCTGTGAATGGAAGAAGCCGCGCCTGACTGACAATCAGGAACGGAATCGCTTTTTTGATTTTTCCAAAAAATATGGTTGAATTATTGTATCGGACGTGATATGATATGCTTGTATCGATATGGGCGTACTGTGCCCGCTTCGAGATTTCCCCGGATGGGGAAAAACAGAAATTTTCCAAGCAAAGGAGCCGATATTATGGCAGCACCCCATACCATTGCCGTTGCCGGTAAAGGCGGTGTCGGCAAGACCACGACCTGCGGCATGATTGTGGAATACCTGTGCCGACAGAAGAAGGGCCCTATTTTGGTGGTGGACGCTGACGCGAACTCCAACCTGAACGAGGTTCTGGGCGTGGAGGCCGACGTGACCCTGGGTCAGATTCGGGAAGAGATGGCCCACGCGGAGCAGACCGGTGCCATTCCCGCCGGAATGACCAAGGCCGACTATGCCGAAATGCAGTTTAACAACGCCCTCATTGAAGAGGATGACTTCGATATGCTGGTCATGGGCCGCACCCAGGGCAAGGGCTGCTACTGCTATGTCAACGGGGTTCTCAAAACCCAGGTGGACAAATATGCCAAAAACTACGCTTACGTTGTCATGGACAACGAGGCAGGCCTGGAGCACGTGGCCAGAGGGACCCTTCCCAAGGTCGATACCATGCTTCTGGTCTCCGACTGCTCCCGGCGGGGCATCCAGGCGGTGGCCCGGATTGCCGAAATGATTAACGAGATGCAGCTGAACCCGGGCCAGATGGGCCTGATTGTCAACCGCGCGCCCGGCGGCGTGCTGGACAAGGGCGTACAGGAGGAGATCGACCGCCACGGTCTGAAGCTCTTCGGCGTACTGCCCCAGGACGACGGCGTTTACCGCTGCGACTGCAACGGCGAGCCTTCCGCCAAGCTTCCCGACTCCTCTCCCATGAAGACGGCGGTCAACCGCCTGATGGAGCAGCTGGGACTGTAACAACCGGATATCCGAGGCTCATTTGAGCTTCTCTATCATTCATAAATCTACTAAGGGGGATACTTACATGTCTTTCGAACCTAAGAAGCAGCCCTACCGCGGCAAGATCAATGCCGTTACCCTGGGCACCGGCGACAAGGCAATTGTCATCGGCGGCCAGAACGTGCTGCCCTTCTACACCTTCGACGCGCCCATTGAGAACGCACCGAAGATCGGCGTTGAAATCTCCGACCTGGCAAGCGAGTGGACCGCTCCTGCCCTGAAGGAATTCTATGCCGGCTGCACCACCATGGCTGACTACGCCAAGAAGGCGGAGACCATGGAGGGCGCTGATTTCCTGTGCCTGCACTTCGAGTCCGCGGACCCCAACGGTGCCAACCGCTCCGTTGCCGACTGCGTGGCCGATGCCAAGGCCGTGGCCGATGCCGTGTCCATGCCCATCGTGATCATGGGCTGCAAGAACATTGAAAAGGACGGCGAGCTGTTCAGCAAAATCGCTGAGGCTCTGCAGGGCAAGAACATTCTGGTCCTGTCCGCCCGCAGCGAGGACTACAAGACCGTCGGCGCTTCCGTCGCCCTGGCTTACGGCCAGAAGGTTGGCGCTGAGACCGCTGACGACATCAACCTGGCGAAACAGCTGAACATCATGCTCAAGGGTCTGACCGTTCCCGCCGAGTCCATTGTGATGAACGTCGGTACCGCCGCCGTGGGCTACGGCTACGAGTACGTCGCCTCCACCCTGGACCGTGTTCGTCTGGCCGCTCTGGACCAGTCCGACGCGGACCTGCAGATGCCCATCATCGCTCCCGTGTCTCCCGACAGCTGGGGTGTGAAGGAATCCACCGCTTCCGAAGAAGATGAACCCGCTTGGGGCAACCAGGAAGAGCGCGGCATTGGCATGGAAGTTGCCACTGCCTCTGCTGACCTGACCGGCGGCGCGGACGCTGTTATTATGCGTCATCCCGCTGCCATTGCAACCATCAAGAAGTTCATCAACGAGCTTGTTTAAGCGGAAGGAGGATACATACCATGGCTTTGAAAGGTCTAGACATTTTTAAGCTGTCTCCCAAGAAGAACTGTAAGGAGTGCGGCAGCCCCACCTGTATGGCATTCTGCATGAAGGTGGCCCAGGGCGCTATTTCCATCGACAAGTGCCCCTACTTTTCTGACGACGCAAAGGCAATGCTGAACGAGGCCACTGCCCCCGCTATGAAGACCATTACCTTCGGTAAGGACCACAAGCTGGGCGGCGAGACCGTTATGTTCCGTCACGAGAAGACCCTGGTCAACAAGAACCTGTACTCCGTCCCCGTGTCTACCGCTATGACCGAGGAAGAGGTCGATGCCAAGCTGGCCGCCCTGCAGAAGGTGGACTACGAGCGTATCGGTGAGCGGATGTACGTGGAGACCGTTTTCGTTCGCAACGAAGGCACCGATGCCGCCGCTTACACCAAGCTGGTGGAAAAGGCCGCCGCTACCGGCCGGGACCTGATTCTGGAGTGCTGGGACGTGGAGTGCGCCAAGGCCGCTCTGGCTGTGTGCAAGGACTTGGGGCCCATTCTGGACGGCGCTACCCCTGCCAACTGGGAGGCTATGAATGAGGCTGCCAAGGAAGCCGGTGTTGTTCTGGGCGTTTGGGCTGAGAACATCTCCGACCTCTATGACACCGTCAAGAAGCTGGAAGGCGCGGGCAACAAGAACCTGGTTCTGGATGTCACCGGCAAGACCGCCAAGGAGACCCTGGCCAATGCTGTTCTGGTCCGCCGCACCGCCATCAAGGACGGCGACCGTACCTTCGGCTATCCCTCCATCGTGAACCTGGCCAAGCTCTGCGGCGGCGACATGCACCTGGAGACCGCCTACGCGGCCATGTTCACCGAGAAGTACGCCTCCATCATCGTTCTGGACAACATGACCTACGCTCAGGCGCTGCCTCTGTACGGCCTGCGTCAGAACATCTTCACCGATCCTCAGAAGCCCATGAAGGTGGAGTCCAAGATCTACCCCCTGAACGGTGCCGACGAGAACAGCCCCTGCGCGCTGACCGTGGACTTCGCCCTGACCTACTTCCTGGTTTCCGGCGAGCTGGAGCGCTCCAACATGCCCGTGAACCTGATCATCACCGACGCCTCCGGCATGTCCGTTCTGACTGCCTGGGCTGCCGGTAAGTTCTCCTCCAACTCCGTGAAGAAGACCTTCGAGGACCTGGACATTGCCAATAAGATCAAGAGCCGCACCCTGATCATCCCCGGCAAGGTGGCCGTCATGAAGGGCGAAATCTCCGAGAAGCTGCCCGGCTGGAACGTGGTCGTCGGCCCTCTGGAGGCCGTTCAGCTGCCGAAGTACATGAAGGACAAGGAGTACGAGGCCGCTGCCGCTGCCGCCGCCGCCGAGAACGCCGCCAAGGCTGCCACCCAGGTGGAGGTCAAGGAGCTGTCCTTCGACGAGCTGCTGGCTACCAAGGTTCCCGAGATCAAGGTGGTGGACATGGGCGTGCACTACAAGGGTCACAACCCCGAGTCCCAGACCTTCGTCACCATCGGCGAACGTATCCACTGCATCGCTCCTACCATCCGCAAGGCTATGGACGAGCGGGATCCCGAGCCCATCCTGAAGCGTGCCGCCGAGCAGATCGCTGCCGGTGCCACTTACCTGGATCTGAACATCGGACCTGCTGAGAAGGACGGCCCCGAGCGCATGATGTGGGCGGTCAAGCTGCTGCAGGAGAACTTCGACAACGTGCCTCTGGCTCTGGATACCGCCAACAAGCGGGCTATCGAGGCCGGTATCAAGGTCTACAACCGTACCCATGGCAAGCCCATCATCAACTCCGCCGATGCAGGCTCCCGTATCACCAACATCGATCTGGCTGCCGCCAACGATGCTATCTGCTTCGCGCTGTGCTCCGCCGACGGCATCGCCAAGGACAATGCCGAGCGTGAAATGCACTGCGACACCATGCTTGAGCGTGGCCTGAGCCTGGGTATGTCTTCTGACGACCTGTGGTTCGACCCCCTGTTCCTGGTCGTCAAGGGTATGCAGGACAAGCAGATGGAGGTTCTGGAAGCCATCAAGATGTTCGCGTCCGAGGGTCTGAAGTCCACCGGTGGTCTGTCCAACAACAGTAACGGTGCGCCCAAGACGCTGCGTCCCATCATGGACTCCGCTCTGGTTGCCATGGCGATGATGCAGGGTCTGACCTCCGCCATCGTCAACCCCTGCGACCTGCGCCTGATGGAGACCATCAAGTCCTGCGACATCTTCAAGAACCACGTCCTCTACTCCGACTCCTACCTCGACCTCTAATGCCCGCGCCCGCAGGGCGGGCGGCCAGTGACGTTACGGAGACTGGTGGTGGTCGAACATCCTTTGGGCCCCTCGACCGGTGGTGCGGCGGTTGTCGTGCTGGTGGGGGATATGGAGGGTGTTAACGGCATCGGGCGGTTGACGGACTGCGTTTGCGGTTGTTGACTGGGGTGTCGGATGACCATTTGACCCTGGAAGGTCGGCGCTTGGCTGGCCGGGTGACGTGACTGACAGTTTTCCCACGCATTCCATGGCTGGGAGGGAACCTCCCTCCCAGCCGGTTTGCTTTTTTACTTTGGAAAAATTTACTGCATTCAAAAGCCCCGGTGCTGTGCCGGGAAATAAGTTGGTATATTCAGCCTTCGGGCTTAATATATATCATCTTTGGGATTACATTATTGGGAGGAATTTACATGAGCGTATTAACCGATCTCATCTATGGCGGATCCAATGCCGTTGCGGGACTGACCGAAGGTGCCGTCAACGAAGCCATTGCCAAGTACGGCGCAGACAAGGAGATTGCCTTCCCCGATACCGCATACTTTTTCCCCACCATTTATGCTGCCACCGGCGTGAAGGTCAAGACTCTGGGCGACCTGCCCGCCTGCGTGGGCGTGCTGAAGAGCCTGATTACCAACCAGGAGGATCTGGGTCAGGCGCTGAACGCCGGTCTTGCCACCGCCGTCGGCGCGGAAATTCTTGAGGGACTGAAATACATCGACGGTGCCAACCCCTACGAAAACGAGTCCGGCATCGGCTTCGTTCCCGACCCCGTCATCCGTTCTCTGGGCGTGCCGCTGGTCACCGGCGATATCCCCGGCGTAGCCGTCGTGCTGGGCAAGGCGGACAATGCCGAGGACGTGGTCAAGGTGGTCAAGGACTACCAGAGCAAGGGCATCATGACCTTCCTGGTGGGCGACGTCATCGAGCAGTGCGCCGAGGGCGGCGTCAAGATGGGCTTAGAGCTGCGTGTCATTCCTCTGGGACATGACGTGACCGCCGTCATCCATGTCGTCACCGTGGCCATCCGTGCCGCTCTGATTTTCGGTAACATTCAGCCCGGCAATCTGGCCGGTCTGCTGGACTACACCAAGAACCGTGTTCCCGCCTTCGTCAACACCTTCGGCGCCATTGACTCCGTGGTGGTTTCCGCCGGAGCAGGCGCCATCGCCCTGGGCTTCCCCGTGGTGGTGGACATCGACCTGGGCG
>OIZI01000103.1_pt1 | contig 42796 bp, 38 predicted proteins | sample 1588441 | NCBI WGS metagenome assembly OIZI01 (sample SAMN03283284) | human gut metagenome | biome: human-associated habitat; material: feces | host: Homo sapiens | place: Peru | collected 2012 | reverse complement strand
TTCAGTCAAGAACTTACCAAGCAAAAGATGGCACAAACCGTTATGTAACAGAAGTGGTTGCTGACAATGTTTCGTTTACTGGAGAAAGACGAGAACAAAATAACAACGGTTATAGTAACCAACCTCCTCGACAGTCTTATAACCCTGCTCCTACTCCTGCACCTGCACAAGAGCAACCGTCATCTTATTCAAATGGTATTCCTACCGATTTTGAAGATGTGCCACTAGATGATGATTTACCATTTTAATTAATGTTGTTTAATACGCTCTAAATTTTCTTTAGAGTGTATTATTTTTTATATAAGAAATACAGTTTATACTTGACAATGTAGTTATTGCTATGTATAATTATATTATAGATTAATGTACGGAGGTCATAATATGAAAAAATTATTATCATTATTATTAGTTGCAACAATCATTACAAGCACATTATGTGTAAGTTATTTTGCATTTGATAACGTGGACAATTTGTCCAACATTACAACATCTGAACCAACAGAGAAAGGAATTGAAACATCTACTATAAGTACATCTGATGAAGCAACACCTGATGAAGCAACACCTGATGAAATTACTACAGAACCTTCTTCATCAACTACAGAAAGTAGTACAATAGAAAGTTCTACAGAACCTTCTTCATCAACTACAGAGAGTAGTACAATAGAAAGTTCTACAGAACCTACTACAACAGAACCAACAGACATTAAAGTTACATCAATTAATCTAAATACAGATAATTATGTAATGTATAGCAATCAGTATGTACAATTAAAAGCTACAGTATTACCTAATAACGCTTATAACAAGTCAGTTACTTGGAAATCTAGTAATAGTAAGATTGCTACCGTTGATAAGAATGGTAAAGTCAAAGCTCTTAAAGTAGGTAATGCAACAATTATTGCAACATCTACAGATGGTAGTAATGTATCAGCTCAATGTAAAATCAAAGTTGTGCAAAGAGTTACTAAAATTAAGCTTAATAAGAGCATTATTAACTTATCTAAAAAAGGCAAAACTGCAAAACTAAAAGCTACAGTATTACCTAATAACGCTTATAACAAGTCAGTAACTTGGAAATCAAATAACACTAAGGTTGTTACTGTAGATAAGAACGGAAAAATCAAGGCAACAACAAATAAGGGTACAACTTATGTAAATGCTACTGCAAAAGATGGTAGTAAAATTAGAACAAGGGTACTTGTTGTTGTAGGTGAAAAGGTAAAGAAAATTACTTTAAATAAAACTTCTGTAACACTTAACAGAGGTGCAAAGAATAGAACTTTCCAATTAAAAAAAGCAATTAAGAATAAAAATGCTACTTATAAAGGTGTAAGCTGGTATTCATCAAATAAGAATGTTGCTACTGTAAACAGTAATGGTAAAGTTACAATCAAGCATAGAGGTAAAGTGGTAATTACTGTAAAGGCTAAGGATGGTAGTAATAAGTCAGCAAAGTGTAAAATTACTGTAAAGCAACTTGTAACTAAATTATCTTACAATGGTAAGAAACAAGCTAAAGAAGTAGTTAAGGGTAAGACTATTAAATTCGGTGTTTCTGTTGCTCCTAGTAATGCGAATAATAAGAACTTAACATATACTTCATCAAATAAGAAGATTGCTACTGTTGATAATAAAGGGAAAATAAAGGGTATTAAAGCTGGAACAGTTACAATTACTGCGAAAGCAAAAGACAAGAGCAAGAAAAAAGTATCTATTAAGGTGAAAGTTGAAAATCCTCCTATTAGTGATAATACAATTATTAAGAATGCAAAAACTTTTAAAAATCCTAAGATTATTAAAAGAATTTGTGATAAGTTCAATAATTACTTCAAGTCTTGTGGAGCTAAAATTGAGCCTAGACTTAAGGGAACTCATCAATGGTATGTAGCTGATACTTCTGTTGCTTTTAATTCCTATTATGGTACATCTATAAATGAGGCTTTTGTAGGAACTTTAGGTTATTGGATAGGAGAATTGTCAGGTGATGTTTTAAAAAGAGATTTAAGTAGTGATGTAGTCAAAGATGGTCAATGGAATGGAATAAGGGACTGGGATAATTATTTGAAATTTTATAATTCTCTTCATTATAAAGATAAACAAGGACGAGAAAGATATGTAAAAAAACTTGTTCTTGATAAGAAATATAATGGTCTTGACTGGTATGTTAATAAATATTGTTCTACACAACTTTTAGTATATGTTGATTATGAGAAAATGAAGTTTCGTGGTAAAGATTATAAAGACGATGATGGAAATCAAGAATATACTATTAAATTTTATTATCTTTGCCAAGGGGTTGTAGATGATTTTGGTTGGAATGATTTATATGATTAAAAATTAATAATTCGTGTCTTACACCGATTACTTATAGTAATCGGTGTTTTTTTTCTTTTGTGAAAAATGCCGAAATTTTTATTTTTAAAAAAATAATTGTGAAAATTTGGTTGCCGTTTTGGGATTTTCACGGAATATAAGTAGAGGGATATTTTGGAGGTGTTATGTATGATATATAGTGGCAGAGAGCCACCGTTTAGTTTTCTAAACCAAAAATACTATTAAGGAGGTTAATAATTAATGATTAAAAAGAGGTTAATTCAAATAGTATCAATACTTTTAGTATCACTGATTACTATAACTATTATGCCGATTACATCAAGTGCAACGACATATCATATTAAGTTTAATCCTACCTATGATTCTAATGGTAATCAAATTCGTTCAAGTAAACAAATTGGTAAGTTGCACGGTAATATGGCTGAAGATATGTTTGAGATTGGTGGGCGTAGAGCTTATTGTATCGAATTAAATACTGGGTGTGATACATCTAGTAATTATGTTCAATATAAAGGTAAATCTGCTAGTAAGATTTGGGCTGTTATGGGGTATGACAAACAGTATCTAATTAAACTTATTATGTGCTGTGGTCTTGAAGGCTTAGACGAACATAAAGCTACTTCAAAAACTATTAACGGTCATAAACTTGATTTCTATACTATTAACGGCATTAGAGCTACAGAACACGAGATTTATATAGCTACACAGTTGTTGATATGGGAAGTTACCGAAGGTTATCGTTCTACAGGTAGAAATGCTAAGTTTAAACTTAAAAACAATAAATATAATTTATCTAAAGCATATAGTTCAACGATACAAAAAGTTTATAATAGTATTATGAAAGAAGCAATTAATTTAAATCAGATACCTTCTTTTACTTCTAGTGCAGGTAGAGATATAAAAACTTACAATTTTAAAGTAAATCACACAACCAGTGGGTATAGAATAGTAAGTAGTGATAGGGTGTTAACTGATAATAACAAGGTATTAGAGAATTATTCTAGTCTTGCAAGTAACAAATCTGTTAAATTTACTTATGGCAAGGATGTTAGATATTTAAATGTTACTGCTAAAATAAGTAATAATACTTTAACATTACATCCACAAAGTGTGACTTCTAGAGCTTTATATAATACTGGTAATGTAATTGCTAAAGAACAAAATGTTCCTAGCATTGCAAAAAGGGCTGATTTAATTACTTATGGTGAGGCTAGTGGTCAGAAAGACATACAAGATCTTGTTGGTGGTTGTACTAATGTCGACCCAGTTTATGCTTATTATAAAGTCGGTGTAGATTTTGATTCTTCTGATTTATCTAAACGAAACTTTAGAGTTAAAAAGGATATGAGAATATCAGGTGATTCAAGTTTTAGTGCTGACTCTTTAGAAAATGGTTACTACTATTATGTGTCTTTACCTGATGTAGATGCTGAATACGAAAAGGGTAAAACAACTTCATATAAGTATTATGATAGTGATAAGGGAAGTATTGAAACGGGTACTACTTACTCTCAACTTGCTAATAAAGAATTAGGTCTGAATACTTCAAGTCGTGTTTATAACAGTACACTTAAAGAATATTATATGATAGTTGGACCGACAAGTGCTGAAGGATTAACTGGTACTATTAGAACATATATGAAAAGATACATAAATTCGTCTATCGCTACTTCAGGAACAAGCAAACAAGTACCATATGGTAACTACTATATCTATGAATTAGGTAAAAAAGGAAAGGATTTTAAAGCATCTTCTACAGTTAATGGTGATGATAGTTATATTGATTTAAACCCATCTCATTATGAAATGCCTGAAGGTGTTACTTGTTCTTATTTTACTTATGATGAACATCTTAAAGCTAATGGTAACAAAACATATCGTGCCAAAAGAGATGGTATTGATACTTCAACTACAAATGGACAGAAAGAGTATTATAAGAGATTAAAAAGATATTGTTGTAGTTATGGTTCAGCAACTGAGGGTATATCTACTATAGTTAATTATTCTAAAATTAAGGTTAGAGTTACTAAGTCGTCTGATGATGGTAAAATAGATAATGTATTCTTTAAAGTACAATGGGTAAAACCTAATGGTAGTAAAGAAACTCTTACTTGGGGTGGTACCAATAGTGAAGGATATATTGAGAATTGGGTTCAGGCAGGTACTTATACTGTATCTGAATATGGTTACGGACCTGATGGAGGTTTTCCGTCTTATTTAGAATTGCCTGACCCAATAACATTTAAAGTTGATAGTGCTATAGTTGATGAATATGACGAAGTTGGTTATTATGAAGTGCATTTCAACAATGTATCCAAAGTAAATATTAGGGTTCATAAACACGATGAAGATAATCCTAATAAATACATTGATGGTGCTAGATATGGTATTTATAGTGATACTGATAAATTGTTAGAAGAACTCGTAACTTCTACAGTAACAAAAGGCAATAAAACATATAAAGGCTTTGCTGAATCTAAAGATGTTTATCCTTTTGGTGTTTATTATATTCAAGAAATTGACGCTCCAGAGGGGTATTTAAAAGATACTACTAAACATTATTTTACTATTGATGCTAAAAGTCTTGATAGAAACACAGAAGTAGTTCCGTCTTATAGTTATAATTTTATTACTGTAGGTGTTTCTGAAACTCCTACTAGGTATTCTTTTAACAAAGTTGATGAAGATGGTAATCCTCTTAAGGGTGCAGTTCTTCAAGTAATAAGTAATACTGGATTTGTAGTCGCTGAATGGACTACTGATGGTAATGATTATTCTATAGATGGTAAATTAAGAATTGGTAGGACTTATACATTACACGAAAAATCAGCTCCTAGTAAGGACTTTGAACTAGCTAAAGATATTACATTTACTGTTGAAAATACTTCTGATAGACAAACAATCACTATGACAGATAAATATAAGCGTGGTAGTGTTACTTTACATAAGACTGATAGTGATGGTAAACCTTTAGCAGGTGCAGAGTTTGAATTGTATAAATCTGATGGTACTAAGGTTACTATCAACAGTTCTAGTGATGGTATATATGAAGTTGCTAATAGTGATACAAATACTTGTGTAGTTGATAGCAACGGTACTCTTAAAGTTGATAAACTACGATTAGGAAATTACTACTTCATCGAAACTAAATCCCCTGATGGATATATGACTAATGGTAAAAAGATTAGCTTTAGTATTACTGGGGAAAGTGAAATAACATTGAATGTTGATTTAACAGTCCCAAATAACAAATCTTTTTACCCTGATACTGGTGGCAATGGCTATGTAATTCCAACTACTATAGCTATTTCTATTATTATATTATCAGCTATTGGTTTAATAGCTCTTAAGAAAAAAACAAAGAAAAAGGAGAAATAAAAATGAAAAAAGTAAGAAACATTTTAGCAATGCTTATGATTGTAGCTTTAAGCATTGTATCAATCCCATTTAGTGCAAGTGCAACATCATCACTTAAAAATGATGACAATGTAAAAATTAGTGTTAGTTGTGACAAGAAGGGTTATACTTTTGAAATGTATCAGGTTGCTACTCTTGACTCAACTACATCTAATCCTTATGAAACAAAGTACAATTCTAATGTATCTGAAATTGCTGATACTATCAAAGATGGCAACACTAAAGACGCATTAAGTCAGCTTGACAGTATTGACACTTTACCTGCAGGTGTAAAGTCCTTCGGTACTTTTGATACTGATAAAGCAACAGAAAAGACTTTTACTGACTTACCTCAGGGCATTTATTACATCAGAGCAACAGAATATCCTGCTGATGTAACTAAAGTAGAAAATAGTATTCTAGCTTTACCTTACTATACTTCAGATAAAGGTTGGATTTATTCTTACGACACTATTGAATTAGCTAAAAAAGTTGTTGAAACTCCACCAACAACTAAAAAGGAAATTACTAACTCTACTAAAGGCAATGTAAACTATACTGATGTTTCTTTTAGTGATAAGGTTGATTTTAGACTATATAATACTGTTACCGGTAGTACACAAATTAAACTAACTACATATACAGTATATGATGAAATGAGCAAAGGTCTTGGTCTTGATAGTAAATCATTTAGTGTTTATCTAGCTGACAAAGATATGAATAAGATTGCAGATATTAAGAAAGGTGATTATAAACTTAATATTACTAAAGAAAAAGCCGGAGAACAAACTGACTTCAATGTAGCATTAAGTAAAGATTATCTAGCTAAAGATGATTTTTATGAGAATAATGTAGCATATCTAATTGTAGATTATTCTGCTAATCTTAATAAATATGCTATCGTAGGTAAAGAAGGTAACCCTAATACAGACACAAAGCTTGAGTATGGTAATCGCTCTAAAACTTCTTATGTTGAAGGTAATACAGTTTATGTTTACACATATTGCGTAGGTGCAACAAAATATGATGAAAAGGGTAACAAATTAGCAGGAGCAGAATTTGCTTTATATAAGACAAATGAGGACGCTACTGCACAACAAAATGAAATTGCCGTAGGTACATCTGATTCAGACGGTAAAGTAGTATTTATCAGTAAGAAATCAAATAATGAAGTTAAATTGCAATCAGGCAAATACTATGTTGTAGAAACAAAAGCTCCTGAAGGTTATAACCTATATGGTAAAGTAATTGAAATTAATGCAGAGGCTACATACAACGATACTATCGTTAATGGAACATATGTAAACCAATGTCCTGACAATGGTATTGCAACAGTAGATGTTACTGATAGCAAGGTTACACTTCCACAGACTGGTGGTCATGTAATCTATTTCACTTTTGCAGGTATTGCTTTAATTGCTTTAGGTGGTATTTCTCTAACACTACTTAAAAAGAAGAGAAACTAAACCAAATTAATATATTTAATTAAAAGATGGAGCATTAATTTGCTCCATCAATTATTTTAGGTGAAAATATGAAAAAAGTTATCAATATTATATTAGTAGTTATTGTAGCTTGTGGTTTGGGTATATTATTATATCCGGTTATAAGTAATGCTATTAATAATTATTACAATTCGAGCAATATCAAGCAATACGATAATGAAGTTAAAACTTTGTCTGACAATGATATAGATAGTATTTTAGTCAAAGCTGAAGAATACAACAAAGCCGTAGCTACCTACTCGTATAACAATGGTGTTGCAAATTATGGTGATACCTATAAAGAGATAATTAATTCATACGATGATATCTTAAATTTTGGTAATAGTTTAATTGGCTATATTGAAATTTCGTCAATTAATGTTTATTTACCAATATACCATGGCGATTTAGATAATGTATTAGACAAGGGTTCAGCACATATGAAAGGTACATCTTTCCCTATTGGTGGGGCAGGTACACATGCAGTTATTTCAGCTCATAGTGGATACCCAAGACAAAAGTTTTTTGATGATATTGATAAGCTTAAAAAAGGTGATACTTTTAGCATTACTGTACTAAATAAAAAACTTGAATATAAAGTAACTGAAATTAATATTGTAAAACCTACTGACACTTCACATACTAGAGTTCAACAAGAAAAAGACCTAGTAACATTAGTTACTTGTTATCCATACGGTGTAAACACACACAGATTGCTTGTGACAGCTGAAAGGCAAGTGAATAACAAAGTTTTAAGGCAATCACAAAAAGCCTCTTATAATCAAAATATCAACAAGTTAGAAATATCTATTATTCCAACAGTATTGATAATTTTTTATGCTATAATTTTCCTTTACAAAATCCATAAAAAATCTTGACAATCATCTATTAATGCTATATTATGTAGATGAGGATAAGATTGACTTATCGAGGGGTGTATGTCCTTACCCAGCGAAGTGGGAGTGTTTAAAGATGGGATGTTTTACCATATAAAATAAATAAGCAAAAATGATGGAGCTTGAACCATTAAAAAAAATCAGTGAAACGGAACCCAACCGTTGCGAATTAGGACTTTTTAGAAGGATGTGTTTTTTGCACATCCTTTTCTTTTTAATAAAGTGTTAGGATAATGGTTATGAATAATAAAGATAAAGAATTTAATTTTTATAGTGTAGATTTAAAATATATAAGAGAACTAGCAAAATATGATGATAATGTTATGTCAATTTCTCCTCAAAGAGGAAAATCAACAAGACCGTTTTTAGGTATCATTACTATCATAAATAATAAGCAGTATTGTATTCCATTAACTTCTCCAAAAGATAAATTTATTAATAGTAAGAGTAATATAGACTTCATCAAAATATTCGACGATAGTATTGAAAGTAGCAATCGTGAATTAAAAATAATTGGTATTTTAAATATTAATAACATGATACCGGTTAATGAGAAATTTATCAGAAAAATGAATTTAAAATATAGTACAGTTGATAATAAAAATAAAATTAGAAGATACACTCTTTTAATCAACCAACTTGATTGGTGTAGAAAGAATATGGATGTAATCATCAATAGAGCTAATAAAGTTTATATTATGGTTACTGAAACACCTGGAAAAAGTAGGAATTTAACTAGAAGATGTTGTGACTTTAAAAAACTTGAAGAAGTATCTGAAAGATACCTACATAAGAATAAGGTTAAAAATAAAAACTTGAATTTTTCTCCGTTATCAAGAAAAACAATTCAACACAATGCTAAAATCATAAAGAATAATACAAAAACAAATAAGAATAAAAACAGAAATAAGAACTATGATAGAAATAAATAACCGTCCTTTCTAGGACGGTCATTTTTTTAATTTCTATAAATCATATCCTTATAGATTAGTTCTTCAGCTCTACAATGTAGGTTATTGATTAATTTCTCTTTTTCTTCGACTTCACCGTTCATTTCAGCTAAATGAATATCACTATCATTTTCAATCCACTTGTTAGTTTGTTTTTCAATAAGACTATCTATATATCTTGCTCTTTGTCTAATGTAATTATACACCTTTCTTTCGTCCATGAGTTCTTTAAGTAAAGTTTGGTGATTCATCAGATAATAACAACACATAGCCTCTGTGTCAGTAAGAAATCTATCTGAATAATCTTCTAATGCTTTATTGTAATAATAAAGTGCATATTCTTTTCGTGGCTTTTTAACCCATATTACATACTGGGGGATATCTCCGGTAAAAATAGTCTTATCATAGCTAACTAATTCTTGCAACTCCTTAATGTTCATAAATAATCCTCCTTAAAAATAATTAGTTCTTACAATAATTTCAATTGATTTTGTAAATTCGTTTCCGGTTAAATTTTCTGCAACATCTTTGTTAGGCTTAACATTCATAAAGCTAGGTTCTTTATTTTTATTCTTCATTGTGCAAGGATAAATATTGAAGGAACGATGTTTTTCAACCAACATAAAAATAATAAATTTTTCAACTAAGCCAAATGTTCCAAAGGTAACAAGTTTTTTGTTGCCTCTTTGAATTGTATCTATGTAACTATATGTTGATAAATCAATATCTTTATCAATAATATAGTCAACAACTTCAGAAGGAATATCAAAGATATACGCAGGTGAAGATAAACAGAGGTCAGCAGATAAATTTTCTACAAGTGAAATCATTTTTTGTCTTCTAATTTCTCTTGTAATTCTACCGAGTGGTTTTTCTTGTCCTAATTCATTGAGTGTTTTAAGCATATCATAATAAGCATTTATCGATACATTACAATCATGATAATCCACATCTTTACAATTTGATTCATCACGGTAAGCCTCAAGTTCTTGTATATTTTCTTCAATACTGTTTTTAATTTTTTCAATATTTTGCATAACCAAACCTTCCTTAATACACTTTATGAAGTTCAATTTCTTTCTGTAGTTCTTCACCGGTTAGTTCCTCTGTTATATCTTTCCTAGGTTTTATGTTACGCAAATTAGGGAAAACCTTATACTTGCCAATAAGTTCACATGGATAAACATTAAGTTGTTTATGTGATATTTTGCATAGTCTAATCTTACTATATTTCTTCATCAAAATAATAAGATTTCTATTGTTGATATTCTTAAATAATACAACTTGTTTAATGTGAGTGGATAAAAAGCCATAAAACCTATATTCAGATAAATCTAGATTTTTGTCGATTATGTACTCAATAATATCCGATGGAATATCAAATATTTCTGACATTCCGGTATTTATTGCCAGTGAGTTGACAAGTGATATTAACTTGTCTTTGTGGTTGTTGTAATTATTACCTACAATCTTAAAATTCATTTTTACCTCCTAAATCAAATGGAATGTTAAGTCTTTCTTAATTACTAAAAAATGCACAAACAAATCTAAAAACAAAAAACCAAACGAATAGCAATAAAAGACTTAGGAATATTTGACCCCACCAAGCCAAAGAACTGAAGAAAAATAAATATATAATTCCTGCCGGTAAGGAACAAATAGTTGTTACCCATATAAAAATTGCAGTTATTGTTTTAAAAATTTTTATAGAAGTGCTACTGTAAATTTCATCTCTTGCTCTTGCAAGAAGGCAAGAAATACCTAAAACAGTAATAAAAATAGCTATTATACAATAGATTATTTCCTTAATGTGGCTTGTTAAAAAGTTAATCATTGATTTTCCTCCTTGTTTTCTTGTAACTGTTGGTAACAGAATAAAGTTGCTTTGCAATCTGACAAGCTATTATGGGCAATATCTTGTCCCCAATCGTAATTGTAATAGTTAGCACAAGTAATTAACTTTTGCCACTTGTAGCAACCATAGTTTTCGCTCCACTCACCATAAATAGGTGCAAAGTCTAACATAACATCAACTACTTTAGCGTTCTTATTTTCAATTCCAACAGAAGAAAGAAAGCTCAAGTCAAATTGTGTGTTATAACCTACAATAACATCAGTTGAATTAAGAATACTATTCAATTCTTTCTTGTATTCAATGATATTAGGCTTATCAGATACCATATCAGGTGTAATTCCATTAATAGCCATAGCATTGTCCCAACACTTATTAAATAAAGGCTTTATATATTCATCAAACAAAGTATTACCTTGATTATCAATAATTGATATTTGTAAAAGCTCATCTTCTGATGAATTTAATCCAGTTGTTTCTGTGTCGAGTACAATATACTTGTACTTCTTATCTGAATTGTTATTTACACTAGAAAAAGTTTTCTTAACTACATCAAAAACAGCCTTTCTGTAAACCTCATTTTTGACTTGTTTTAGTTCCTTCTCTAATTTTACCTTAGCATTAAAGTTTCTTCTTTCACGATTTTCTGCACGATATTTTGCTAGTTCATCAGCATTCATTGGTCTGACTTCATCAGACCATAGATACAAAACAAACACTTGACAAGACTGATTACTCCATAGTTTTTTACCACAAGCATTGCTTTTCTTAACAAAGTGTTTTTTTGCCCATTGCTTTTCGGTTAATAATTCCTTGTCTGCAGGAACTTTAATGTTTGTTTTAACCTTTTCCTTATAGTTGTCCCATATGCTCATAATAAACCTCCTTTTTAACTTATGCCCCACTGGGGCATAAGTTTTTTAATTACTTTTCTTTCTTCTGATTTTGAAGAATATTTAGGAATTGTACTTTATCTTTATCAGACAATGTTCTGAAATACAAAACAACATTTTGCTCAGCTTGTGTTAGATTGAATAAAGTGTTGTCACTCTTAAAGTACAATTCGCTTACTGTTAGACAATTCTTTTTTGATGGTAGCAAATCATCATATGTGATACCAAAAATCTGAATTAATCTATGTAAATTATCAATTGATGGTTCTGTTATACCATTTTCGTAATAAGTATAAGTTGTACGATGTATGTTTAATACATCAGCAACTTGTTGTTGAGTAAGTTGATTAATATTGCGAAAATTTCTTAATAGTTGTCCAAAATTTTTATTTACCATTTTGATATTCCTCTTTCTTAACAAAATATAGCGTAATAACAATACACTCCAACAGTACATAATAATGCTAATGCACATATAATTCTGATTGCATAACTTAGTATAGTTATGATGGTATCTATAATATCAAATAACATATGTGTTACTCCTTTTTACCTTTCTTTTTATGTATTAATCTTACGATTATAGCAATCACTATTGCAAAGACACATAGATAAACAATAGCAATAACTATTTTAAAGATATTAGAACTGTTATCTTTCTTAATTTCATCAGGTGTACTATTAATAGTAACTGTCTTTGATTTTGATACAACAGTATTGCTTGTGACGGACTCTGTTACCGGTTCAGAAGTAACCTCTGTGGTTGTAGTTGCAGTAGCTTGTTTAGTTCTTTTCTTTTCGTAAAATGCTCCGTCATAGCTTTTTATGATTTTACCGTTGTTATCTTGACACACAAATTTCTTATTACTTGTGTTATAAGTCCAGTAATACCTATCAGAAGGATTATCTTTGTTATATTCATAGACTTTACCGTCATTATCTTCTGTAATTTCAGTATCACCCAATGTGTTAGATAGATATTTGCCAAATTCATTTTTGACATCATTAACATCTACATCTTCATTGATTGGCTTGTAGTTATGAACATACTTTTTGAGTTCACCTTTACTAATCGCAAGTTTTAATGCAGTAGTAAAATCTTTTTCTCCATGATAGTTTCGTTCTGCATACATTTCCCACACTTCATTGAAGATTTCATCTTCTGTCATGTATGTAACTTTGTCATATGCAAATGCAGTTACTATTGTTGTCATCATCACTAAAGCTATTAGCATTAGTAATGATATTTTTTTGATAAATCTATTCATGTCAAAACTCCTTATAATAGCGTTCAAGTGCTACTTCAACAATTCTTTGAATTTCATCCTCGTTACGATTTTTTAGATACTTATCATAAACAAACATTGGTATAGATATTTTTTTAACATCTAATTTCTTTTTCTGTGGCTTGTTAATAAGTTCTTCTTCATCGAGCTGATTTAGTTCAGCAAGTTCTCTGATATGTTTTGCTTGAGGTACTGACATTTTACCTTTCATATTGCCTTTTTCATCAGAATAAAAATTAGTAATCTTATCTTGGTCAGACTCTGACAGATAAGACAATTCAACACCTGAACGAATAGAGAGTTGCTTATCATCAATCCAATTTTTCAATTGTTTGTTGAGCTTATCAATTCTTACAAGTCTTGCAACTGTGTTCCTTGATAGTCCATAGTCTGCACCAACTTTTTCTCTTGAGTTAGTAGGTTTACCATTTTCCATATCTTTCAAGTTATTCTCAATATCTGTTCTTTTTCCTTGGGAAAACAACTTGAAGTATGATGAAGATACTACTTGTGCTTGTTCTGATATTTTTAGTTCAGTAAAGCCTCTTTGGAGAAGGTTACTGACATTAACATATTCTTCAGCCGTTTCTTCATCCATGTGTTCCTTAATAATAGCCGGTATAGTATCTAACCCTGCCAACTGGCTACATTGCCATCTATTATGACCAATAAGTATCTCATAATTGCCATCAGATAGTGGTCTGCATACGATAGGTTGCATAACACCATTTTCTTTTATGCTTTGTACCATATCTTCCTTACGGTCATCACTATAAAGTGTAAATTTGTGGTTATGATAAGGGACAAGCATATCACAAGGTATTTGTTTAATTTGGTTTTCTTGAGTCATCATTGACTCCAAATTAAAACCGGTCATTATGTTTTACTCCTTTCTATAACTTCAAGTGCAAGTTCTTTGTACTCATTACCGGTTCGGCAATTCATTAAGCAAAGACTTTTCTGTTCATTTACACTTTCAGTAGCCTTGGTTGCTCTATGAATTAGTGTGTTAAACACTTTATCACCATACTGCATTTTTAAAGACTGTAATACTCTCTTACTGGCATTAGTGACTTCTTCATACTTAGTAGGTAGAACTCCTAAAATATCAAGTGACGGATTGATTTGAGCCTTAATTTGGCTGATAACATCATCAAGAGCTGATAAGCCATCCAATGCAAAATCTTGTGTTTCAACCGGTATAATAACCTTGTCGCTTGTAGTTAAAGCGTTCATCAATAAAACACCTAGCTGAGGGTTACAATCAATAATGACATAATCATAAGAATGAATAGTATCATTATTAAGAAGTCTTTTAAGCATTGTTTCTCTTGACAAGGCACTTGCCAAATATAAATCAGCACTAGACAAATTGATGTCTGATGGTATGTAGTCAATCTTGTTAATATCACTATGTCTGATACAATCATCAATATTGACTTTTCGACCAGTTGCTTGACCAAACAACAAATCACTAACTGTTAAGTTATTGCCTTCATATCCTGCATATTTACTTAAGTTTCCCTGAGGGTCAAAGTCAATAACTAATACTTTGTAGTTATTCATAGATAAAGCCGTTGCAAGATTTAAAGCCGTTGTAGTCTTTCCAACTCCACCTTTTTGGTTTGCTATTGATATAATCATATTACTTTCCTCCATCTTAAAATGGTGCGTCTTCAACATTCACCATATCGTCATTAATTTTTTTCCAATCATCTTGAGTTCGATGTTTTTCATCAAAGATACGGTCATCATCAGATACCTTTCGAGTTGTTTCACAATAGTGAACTTCATTAGCTATTACCTCAATAGCGTGTCTTGTATAGTTGTTACTATCAATGTAGCTAGTCTGTTTCAAACGACCAACAACACCAATCTTGTCACCTTTGTGCATATACTTGCATAAGTTTTCTGCATTGGCTTTCCATACTTGTACCGGAATAAAATCAATATCTTCTTTACGAATGCCTTTCACTGCAAGATAAACATTGCAAACTGATATTCCGTTTTTTGTTTTTTTAAGTTCAGGTTCAGCTGTTAAGCGACCAATTAAATTAACTGTATTCATTATTTATCTCCTTTATCATTAGTTTTAGAAGCTTGTAATAGTGCCATAATACCAACACCACAAACAAGTCCTAAAAATAATCCAATTGCAAACAAAATCATTAGTAATATCTCCTTTTAACTTTTGCCCCAGTGGGGCAGAAGTAATTTTTTTAAAAGATTTGTTTTGTTTAATCACATTATATATAACAATGATAACATTGTCAAGTATAATTTGGTTTTTATTTTTAAAATTTTTTAAAATATCATAGTTGACAACCTCCTTAATCTCAATTACAATGATATACATAACAATGATAACATTGTAAGAGGTGATTACTATTAATAAAAAAGAAAGAACATTTACTTGTCAATTGTGTGGTAACGATTTTATTACAACTGCAACAAGAGCAAAGTATTGTCCAACTTGTAGAAAAATTATGCAAAATGTTCGAAGTCGAGATTATCGAAACAAAAAAGAACATGGTGAGCATATTCGTAAAATTGGTGAAAAAGATATATGTATTGAATGTGGTAAACCTTATGTTGTAAAGTCAGGCTTTCAGAAGGTTTGTGATGAATGTAGAAAAAAATATACAAATCAGAAAAAAGTAAAAGCCAATAACGATTATAGAAATAAAACTTATGATAGTTGTTTGTTTTATGTCCAAAAAGGTGAAAAAGAAAAACTGCAAGAATATGCCAAAGCTCACGAATTGAGTCTTAATGAATTAGTGAATACGGCTATTAAGGAATATATTAAGAACAATAAATAATTTTTATTATCGTTCTTGAGAATTTCTTTGTTTATCAATGCTTTTAACATAGTCATTGATTGTTTGTCTTGCTTTTTCTAATTCTTCAAGTTCCTGAACAATAGATTTATATTCTTCGTTCAAACCCTTAACTTCAGCTAATAATTTTGACTTTTCTTTTTCCAAATTTTCAAGATTAGGTATTTTCTTATTAGGGTATAAATCAACTAATTTTTTGACTGCGTCATTGTACTTACTAAGTGCAACGGCGTGGTCTTTTTTATATTTGATTTTATTAATTGATTTGGTATATTCATAATGAATGCCTTTGTATTTTTTGTAAGTTCTTAATAGTTTAATTACATCAGATAAGTCATCAATTTTGTTTTGTATTATATTTAGATTTTGCACGATAATCATTCTATCGTTATACTTGCTAGTTTGAGTATTTTCTATATCTTTTTCACTACTGAAATTATGAGTTGTTAAGAAATTTATCATTTTAGAAACTTCTTTCATATTCTTAACTTCTGCCCAACGCAATAATCCTTTATTTGTTTGAAACACATCTTTATTAGTATTAATTAAATTGGTTTTTACTGTTCTATCTAAAATGCCATTTTTGAGTAGATTATACTGTTCAATTCTTTTCCTAATCTGTGGTTCATCATAATACCAACCAAGGGTTCGACCTCTAGCAAATCGCTCTTGACCTTTCATTCTAAATTTGATTTTTATCACATTTTGTGGTGTATATTTGCATTCAATATTTTTGCCTTCAAGTACCTTTAAAAAATTATCAAAACTAGATGATTCCATTATTGCATTATCTATTGCAAATCTTAATTTTGATTTCCAAGATTTTCCCTTACAATCTTGTTGCCATTCGTAATAACATTTACCGGACTTTTCTTGTGGATTAATTATCACATTCAAGTTATGTTCTTTGCAGATTTCATCATTCAATTTTCTTAAATTTTTCCAAGCACATTTATTTTTATTATCCTGATATTCAAAGCTACGAAAATTATCAAAACTAATGTTGTTGAAGATAATATGATTATGAATATTATTAGTATTAATGTGTGTAGCAACAACATATTGATAATTACCTTTTAAAAATTTATCAGCTAATTCAATTCCACATTGTAGTGCAAGTTCAGGACTTACTTCTTTACCCTGAAATGATTGATGAATGTGTTGAGCTAACACATATCCTTTACCGGTTCCGGCATTTCTAATTTTTTCAAAATCTTCATCTATATTATTAACATCACAAGCATAAGAGTAAGTTAATAATCCATCATCAGTTTTGTCAGGATTGATAATATATTCTACTGCCCTAGAGCTTGTAGAGTAGATTGGATGCATAGAACTGATTGCCAAATGTCATTCATCACCTTTCTTAAATAATGAACATCTTCTATATACATATTGTTTGTTGAATTAACTCTTGTTGCTATTTGGTTAATATTAACTCCAATTTTTCCTAGTGATTTTATTAATTCTTTGATTTCTTTATTTTCGTAATTTACGATAATTCCGGTTAAAGCCATATGTCTGATATAAGCACTTGTTGAATTAGTATTTGTTTGTAAAGCTCTTCTTTCTATAATTTGTTTTTCTTCACTTGTTACTCTAAATGTCATTATTATTGATTTATCTTTTTTTACATTATCCATATTCTCATCCTTTAAATATTTATAAAATTTTATTTTAAAAGTTTGGGGTTTTAGGGGTGTCCCTTAACAAGCAATAGAAAATCAATTTTTTGATTTTCGTGGCATTTGTATTACAAATGCCAGTGCTTGCTATGTGCTAACGCACAAATAAATGTGCCTCTATTCAGCTTTGCAAAACTCCCTCTACTTATATTCCGTAAAAAAGGCAAAATGGCAACCACTTTTCAACAAAAAATTTTAAAAAAATTAAAAATAAAAAAATTAATAAAGTAATCTTGCAATAATAAACATTTTTTGCTAATATAGTATTAATCAATTATGTTGTTCGCTCAGAGTGGAGGTACTCTGAGATGAACGCACAACATTATATAGACGATAAGCTGAACAATGATGTTATCATTCTCCGTAAGCATCTCAAAAAAGTTAATAGGCAAGAAAAGTATTATTTTTATGAAAAAGACTATGGTCGAATTGTATATTTTGCAGATATTCCTGCTGACAAAACAATTGACAAAAACTCGTTCGTTGTTGATACAATTATTAAAAATAATCTTCACAAAGCTTTAATGAAAGCACTTGATACTCTTAACGAAAATGAGATGATAATCATTGATGAATGCTTCTTTTCAGAAAAAAGACCGTCTTACGAAAAACTCGCAAAACGGCATAATATATCAAGACAAGCATATCAAAAGAGATTACGAAGAATTTTGAGGAAATTGAGGTTGCTTATCGACTTATATAACGAAAATTTTTAATTTTTTGAAATTTTTTAAAAAAATTATCGAAAAAAGGGTTGCCAAAATGCAAAAAATACGGAATATATATGAGGGATAATTATAATATTCCGAAAAAAGTGCTAAAAAACTTGCTTTTGTTTGTATAAGTGCTAAAATTAATGTTACCTTTTATGCTTGTTTACTCATAGAAAGGAGATAAAGAGCAAACAAGATGCCAAAAAATATTGAATATCTTAATAAAGTAACTGCACTTTATACACGACTTTCGTCTGATGATGAGCAACAAGGTGATAGTAATAGTATTGCTCATCAGAAAGAAATTCTGCAAGATTTTGCACAAAGCAAAGGCTTTAGCAATATTCAGTTCTATGTTGACGATGGTTATTCAGGTACTACATTTAATCGTCCTGGTTTTAATAAATTACTTGAAGACGTTGATAATGAATTGATTTCAACAATTATAGTCAAAGATTTATCTCGTTTAGGTAGAAATTATCTCCAAGTAGGTTATTATACAGATGTAATATTTCCTGATTCTAATGTTAGATTTATTTCTGTTACTGATGGATACGATTCAATTAAAGGGTATGACGAATTTATGCCTTTTAAGAATTTGATGAATGATTGGTATGCAAGAGATATTTCAAAAAAACAAAGAGCTGTAATAAAGTCTAAAGGCAATGCAGGTAAGCGACTAATAACACGCCCTCTTTATGGCTATAAGCATAATGATGACAAAACAAATTGGGAAATTGATGAAGAAGTTGCACCGGTGGTCAAAAAGATATATCAGTTATATCTCGATGGTTATGGAATTCAAATGATTGCAAATTACCTTTTTGCTAAAAAAATTGAAAATCCATATACACACAAAGGATACCACCAGAGCGATGAAAAAAAGAAAAATCCTTATTTATGGTCTTGTCAATCAGTTACAGGAATACTAACTAAACAAGAGTATTGTGGTGACACAATTAACTTCAAAACTACTGCAAGAAAGAGTACATATGGTACTAAGAAGATTATCAATACTCCTGACAAACTAAAAGTATTTTATAATACACATCCTGCTATTATTAGTCATGAAGAATTTGAGGCAGTGCAAGAACTACGAAAAAAGAATAAAAGAGTGAGAACTCGAACCAAAGAAAAACAAATATTTGAAGATTTGATTTATTGCTACGATTGCAAATCTAAAATGTATATTCAAAAATCAACAAGCAAGACAAAACAAGTTAATTATATTTGTTCTCTGTTCCGTAAAAATCAAACTTGCCCATGTTCTCATTATGTTCCTTATCACTTATTGTATGATAATGCTTTATCAATAATTAATAAGATTTTGAATAATGATGATTTTATCAAAACTGCTAAATATACGATTAAAGCTAAAAATACAAAACAAAAAAATAAGATAAATAAAAATCTCTCTAATTCTAAAAAGCGAATTAAAGAGATAGATAAATATCTTGTTAATTTGTATGAGGATAAAGTCAAAGGTAATATATCACTTGATATATTTAACACTTTATCAAATGAATATAATGATGAGAAAAAACAACTTAATGATTTCATACTTAATCACAATGATGAAATTGCTGAAATTTCTAAAGATAATAAAGGAATTAAGCAATTCACAAGTATAGTCAATAAGTATAAAGGAGCAAGTATTGAAAAATTAACTTATGAAGTTGCTCATGATTTTATTGAAAAAATTGAAGTTCACGCAAGTGTTAAAGTTGATGGAAAAAGAACACAACAACTAGATATTTATTTTAACGGGATTGGACTCGTAACGGATTAGTATATTTACAAAAAACTACCTTAAATCATTTTCCCATATGGGAAATTGAATTAAGGTAGCGAAAAAGTAAATATATAAAAGCCAAAGAGCTAATCTCAAATGAGATTAGCTCTTTTTTTAGTTTTATTAATTATTAAATTTTGAAACGAGCGAACAAGCATAATTGGTTTTATTTATTTTTAGAAAGATGATGTGATGAAAAATGAAAGAAAACAGTTGTTATTGTTTACCTTCTGAATTGTTCAGTAATGATTATTCTAAGTTTTCTGTAAAGTCAAAAGTGCTATTCGGTATGGTAATCACCGAAGCTGACAATGGCAAAGCAATTAGTGAACTAGCTGAACTTATTGAAGAAATGGGTTCACGCAAGATTTCTGCTATGTTTCAACAGATACATAATGAACTTAAGTTAGTTGATGAACCAAAGGAGGCATAACAATGAATTTTAATTATTTATCAGCCTCAGGCATAGATAAATTCACTTTTTATCGAATGCCAAAGATTTTGTTTGTTGATGACTACTTTTCAGTTATTAGCTGTGAAGCAAAAGTTCTATATGGTCTGTTATTGGACAGAGCAACTCTATCAAAAAGCAACAACTGGATTGATGAATTGGGCAGGGTTTATGTTTTCTTTAAGCAAACCGAGGCAATGGAAATGCTCAATATTAAGAAGAACAAAGTTATTGCTATCTTCAAAGAACTTGAAGATATTGGATTGCTCATACGAAAAAAGCAAGGGCAAGGTAAGCCTACAAGGTTATATGTTCTTGATTTTTCTAGTCATACTGATGATGAAAATAGTAAAACCAATGAAGTTGTTTCTGATGATGAAGAACAGACTTCCGATGAAAACACCAAAAAGGAAGTCAAGAGGTTTGAAAAACAAACCTCTGAAATTCAGACTTCCTCAAATGACACTAAAAAGGAAGTCAAGAGGTTGGAAAAACAAACCTCTAAAGGTTTAAAAAATAAACCTCTATCTTCTAATTATATTAATAAGACTGAGATGAATAAGACTGAGTCTATCTATCTATCCTCTAATGCAAACCAACCAACCTCTGAAAATAATGAGAATATCAACGATAGATTGATAGATAGATATAACAATGCCGTTGAAAAAGTGAAAAAGCAAATTGAATACGGTTATCTAATCAAGAACTACGAAAAGTCAACAATCGACTTAATCGTATCCCTTATTGCTGATGTGTATGTTGATGATAGTTCTATCTCCGTCAATAATCGCACAATTGTTGCTGAACAAGCAAGAATTGAATATACAAAGCTAACGCAAGTACACATTGAATTTGTTTTAGAGTCTATTGCTAACACCAAAACGAAAATTAAAAACATTCGTACATACTTGCAAAGTTGCTTGTACAATGCCTATCACACGATGGACATTGCTATTGACAATGAAATTAATTCAACATATTTAAAATAACTTCTGCCCCACTGGGGCAAAAGTTAAAAGGAGAAACGAAATGATTATATTAACACAAAACGGAGAAATCGTTAATTTTGACAACATTACTTCTATCACCACTTTTTCAGGTGTAATTGATGATGAAGAAGTATTTTGTCTTTTAGCATTAAGCCCCGATATTAGTTATGACGATGATAATGAAAACGATGTTATCAATAAGGCTATTCAACTTGGGGTTTACAAAACTATTGAAGAATGTGAAAAAGCAAATCAGGAAATTATCAAGTGTATTGCAGAAAATGTAAAAATTTGTAAAATTCCTGACCCAGCTGATGATGTAGTTGCAGACCAATCAACTATTGATAATATTGCTGACAATGGATGATTCAAAAAAGACTTTTGATGTAGTAATACAAACATCAAAATTAACGGCAGATATATTTCAAAATGCTATTTATGATATTACAACGAAAAACTATGACAATAGAGGGAATGTAAGACTTGGTCAGTTAATGAATCAGGGAAAGTTAGATTCAATTGAAATTACTGACAATAACATCAAAAGTTTTTTAGATGTAGCTAAAAAATATGATGTTAGTTACGCACTAAAGCGTGACAGTTCTACCTCACCTCCTACCTATCATGTGTTTTTTACTACTAGAGATACTGAAACTCTTAATAAAGCATTCAAAGAATATGCCGGTGTTGTTGATAAGAAGTTGAATAAGGGTCAAAAAGAAAAATCAGTAGGCAAGGTTGTCAACCGAGAACAAATTAAAAAGAATGCAAAAACAATCAGAAAAATGGAAAAAGAAAAACAACGCAATAAGGGTGATATTGAGCGATGAACATAGATACCCATAAAGTCAAAAAAGTTATGACTATGGCAATACCATCTGTAATTGTTTTTATCATTTGTAGTTATTTTAGTTGTAGTTATAGAACTGCAATAGGAATAGACATTCTTGATAAGTTTTCATCATTCATTGATAATCTATCAAATTTTAATTCTTATAAGCACGTCAACATTATCGATTTTATGATTGGTATTGTAGGAGCTTTAGCATTTCAAGTTTTTCTTTATTTTCGTAAGAAAAATAAGAAGAAATTTTATGAAGATGAAGAATACGGTAATGCTCGATGGGGTAATGAAAAAGATATTAAGCCATATATGAATCCGGTATTTGAGAAAAATATTCTTCTCACAAACACTGAACGACTTAATATGGAGCGACCATCTAATCCTAAATATAACCGAAATCGAAATGTACTACTCGTTGGTACAACCGGTTCAGGTAAAACTAGGTTTTATTTTAAACCTCAGTTAATGCAGATGAATGCAAGTTATGTTCTGACAGACCCAAAAGGCAGTGTTATTAACGAATGTGGTGCTATGTTACAACGAGGAAAGCCAATATATAAAAATGGAAAACTTGTTGGTTATAAGCCATACAAAATTAAGGTTTTTAACACAAATGACTTTACTAAATCAATGCACTACAATCCATTCGCTTATATCAGACCTGACCATCGAGAAGTTGATATAGCAATAATTGTTGAATCTTTAATTGCTAACACATCCGGCAAAGGTGCTCCGGGTGATGACTTCTGGATTAAAGCTGAAAAAATGCTCTATATGTCATATATAGCCTTAATTATGACAATGTGTCCAAAGGAAGAATGGAACTTTGAAACATTAATTGAATTTATTAATGCTTCAGAATGCTCTGATGATGAAAACTTCAAAAATGCCATTGATTGGGCATTTTATTATCTCGAAAAGTGGATAAATAATGACTGGGATGAGAATGAGCAATTTGATGAGGCTACTGAAAACTATCGTCAACTTATGGATATTGAGGTTGATGAATGGAGAGCAAAGCTAGGTAGATTTGCTCTCAGACAATATGACGCATATAAGTTAGCTTCTGATAAAACTGCAAAGTCAATTCTTATCAGTTGTTCAGCTAGACTATCAGCATTTTCCATTGATGAATTGTTAGAGATAACTCAATATGATGAGTTAGAAATTGATACATATGGAGATGAATTGTCTGCTCTATTTGTTATAACACCTGATACAGATTCTACTTTTAACTTTATAGTAGCAATCTTGTTCACGCAGATTTTCAGAGTGTTAATTAATAAAGCTGACTCAAATCCTAAAAATCATTGTCAACTTAATATACCGGTGAGGTGTTTGATTGATGAATTTTATAATATTACACAAATACCCGAGTTTGACAAAATTATTAATGTTATTCGTAGCCGTAATATTGACGCAAGTTTAGGTTTACAAAGTGAATCTCAACTTAAAGCTTTATACAAAGATAAAGCTGAAACAATTAAAAATGGCTGTGATTCAGTGCTATTTCTTGGTGGTAGAGAAAAAACAACATTAAAAGACCTTTCAGAAGATTTGGGGTCTGAAACAATACATATGTATAACACTTCTAAAACAAAAGGTCAAAGCGAAAGTTATGGAGTCAACCATCAAAAATTAGGAAAGAAACTTAAATCTGTTGATGAACTACAGGTATTAGATAATGACTACTGTATTTTACAGCTACGAGGTGTTCGTCCATTCCTATCCCAAAAATTTGATATTGAAAAACACAAGAATTATAAACTACTTTTTGACTACGATACAAAGTATTATTTCGATTTGGACAAGTTTATATCTGATGAGAAAAATCACAAAGCAACTTTGCGTACAAGTACAAAAGTAGAACAATATGTCGTTAAGCGACAATAAAAAGAAAGAAGGTATAAAAATGAATAAACTATCTATTCATTCACAACGCTCTACAAGAGCAAAAAAAATCATATTCATCGTTACAGCTATGTCTTGTCTATTAATGCTTGGTTGTATGTCAGCATCAGCAATGAATGTAAATGTTGGTGCAGTTAATTACTCTACCTTTGTTAGTAAGATTAAGACTGTACTTGAGGCACTGTGTATTTTGTTAGGAGCAGGTTTAGCTCTTTGGGGTGCAGTTAATCTACTCGAAGGTTATGGTAATGATAATCCAGGTGCAAAATCACAAGGTATCAAGCAAGTTATGGGTGGAATTGGTGTTATTCTAACAGGTGTTATCTTGGTTCCTGTATTAGGCAATATGATGTCAAGTGCTATGAGCTAATTGATAATACCTTTAGTAAAGAAAGAAGGTGATTAGATGGGTATGATAGATGATGCAGTTACTGCCATTTCGGATTGGTTTAAAGATTTGTTAGCAGGTGGTGTTACATCTTCACTTAATACTGCTAACGATATGCTAGGAAGTTCCTTAAATGGTAGTGGTGGTAAAGGTGTAAACTCTATCTTTTCTCAATATCTTGGCAATCCTATAAGCTTTACTGGTGGTGGTCAGTCTGCCATATGGAATACTATCAAAACTCTAACTAATAATGTTATCGTTCCCATCGGTGGTTTTATCTTATTTGTCATTGTACTAGTTGAATTTCTCAATATGATTATTAACTCTAACAATTTTAGAGATTTTGACACGTCGATATTCATACGGTGGATTTTAAAAACTGTATGTGGAATTATACTGGTATCTAATGTTTTTTATATTGCTACTGGACTGTTTAGTTTAGGAACGCAATCCGTAAGTGAAGGGTTGAACACCTTATTTCCAACCAATGGAGCTGGAATAGTTCCGTCAGAATTGGTTAATAGTTCAACATTCCACGATACACTTGTTAAACAAAGTGTAGGTACATTGATTGTTACGCTGTTACAATCATTCATTTTGATAATTGTAACATTCATTTTATTAGCATCAATCATCATTGTATTAGCTAATAGAATTATCGAAGTGTTTATGTACCTATCAATATCCCCTATTCCAATGGCAACAATGATGGGTTCAGGTTGGAATGATATAGGAAAAAACTGGTTTAAGAATATACTTGCCTTAGCATTTCAGGGGTTCTTTATTATAGTTGCGTTAGGTATATTCCGAACGCTATTTAATAATGCACTTGTGAGTATGGTTAATAACAGTAGTGGTAGTGTGTCTATGACGATGGCTACATTGTTAGGATTTTCTATTGCTTTAATATTCACAATGTTCCGAACAAGTAGTATATCAAAATCTGTTTTCTCTGCACATTAAAAATAAAACTTCTGCCCCACTGGGGCAAAAGTTTAAAGGAAGTGATTTTACGGCTAAAACGAATGCAAACTATGTCAAAATTCCTAAAGATATTTCTCTTATCAAGCAAAAGTTTATGTTTGGCTTAACCAAAAGACAAGTAATTTGCTTTGGAATTGGTTTAGTAATGGGTTTACCTGCATTTTTTCTTACTAAATCTATAACATCAAATTTGACTATTGCTGTTTTTGCTTTAGGTGTTTTTTCAGCACCAGGTATTTTTTGTGGTGTATACCAAAAAAACTGTCAGCATTTAGAAGATAGAATTAAGTTAATGGTACGCTTTTTCAAATTGCCTCGTATCAAAACATACCAAAGTGAAAATATTTATGATGCGATTGAACGAAATTCCGAATTTGAAAAATATAAAAAAATATTAAGAAAAGCAGGTATTAATTATGTAGAAAAAGAGGTGGATAGTTCTTGGCGAAAAAAATTCAGCTTACTAAAGAAGAAGTAAAAGCAATTAAGCAAAGAATGAACAAACTGAAAAAAGCTAACAACAATAACAAGAGTTCAACGCAAAATGCTTTGCCCTTTTTAGCAATTTTCCCTGACGGCACTTGTCAAATTACAAAAAATAAGTTTTCTCAAACAATTGAATTTAATGATTGCAATTATGAGTTAGCTACATATGAAGATAAAGATAATATTTTTTCTGATTGGTGTGATATTCACAATTATTTTGATGACCAAATACAGTTTCAGTTTTCATATGAAAATCAAATTGTAGACAAAAAAGATTTAATTGAGGAAATCAAAATACCTGAAAAAGATGATGACTTTAATGGGCTAAGAAAAGAATACAGTGATTTGAGAGTTAGCCATCTGATTGGTGATAACAATGGCAAAGATATAAAAAAGTATCTTACATACAGTTGCCAAGCTAAAAATCTTACTAAAGCAAGAACTACACTTAATAAAATTCAAGAAGAAATTATTAAGTTATTTGTTCAGCTTAAGGTTAATGCACACTTGCTAAACGGTAAGGAACGACTTGAAGCTCTTTATCATTCACTTAATCCTTATGATAAAAGTAAATTTATTTTTGACTGGGGATTGAAAGCAAAAAGTGGTTGTTCAGTCAAAGACTTTATAGCTCCAATTAGCTTTAAATTTAGAAAAAATGATTTTGAAATCAATAACTGCTATGGTTCTTGTCAGACTATCAATTTGTTAGCTAGTGAGCTATCAGACAGAGTATTAATGGATTATCTTAAAGACTTTGACGGTCTTGTATCAATTAATATTCATATTAACCCTATTGACCAGGTTAAAGCACTTAAGCTTATAAAAAACAAGTTAACTGATGTTGAAAAAATGAAAATTGATGAACAGAAAAAAGCTACAAGAAGTGGTTATGATTCTGATATTTTACCTCCTAACATCAAGCTATATTTGGACGAACTTAACGAAATGCTTGAAGACCTTAACGCAAAGAACGAAAGACTTTTTAATGTGACAATTACTATTCGTAATTATGCACAAACAAAAAAAGAATTTGCTTTAAGTTGTGAAAACTTAAAAAGAATTACACAAAAGAATAGTTGTAAGTTAATTCCTCTCGATTATCTTCAAGAACAAGCTTTTGGCTCAAGTCTTATTCTAGGTCATAATACAGTTCCGGTTGTACGAACTCTACAAACATCAGCTACTGCTGTGTTTATTCCTTTTGCTACACAAGAGTTGTTCCAGTTAGGTGGACAATACTATGGTATTAATCCCATAAGTGAAAATATGATATTAGGTAATCGTAAAAAGTTAAGTAACCCAAATGGTTTGTTCTTAGGACCTCCAGGTACCGGTAAGTCATTTATGGTTAAGTTTGAAATGACTGGCGTATTTCTAACAACTGATGATGACATTATTATTATTGACCCTGAAGGCGAATATTATCCGTTAGTTAATTACTTTGACGGACAAGTAGTAAAAATATCATCTAACTCTAGTAATAACCAATATCTTAACCCTATGGATGTTCCACTTTATTACGATAATGATGATAACCCAATTGCTGACCAATCAGACTTTATAGTTTCACTATGTGAAATCATTGTATCTGACAGAATGGGTCTTACATCAGAAGAAAAGACGGCTATTGATAAGTGTGTTAGAAGAATTTACAACAAATTCTATGATGATAATCCAACACTTGATAAAATGCCTATTCTTCAGGATTTATTAGATGAATTACGAAAACCTGATGTAATTGAAATTGCAAGTAGAGTAGCAAACTCTCTTGAAATGTATGTAAGTGGTTCACAAAACTTATTTAATCATCAGACTAACATTGATATTAATAATCGTCTTGTTTGTTTTGATATTCGTAATTTGGGAACACAACTTAAAAAGGTTGCAATGCTTATTATCCAAAATCAAGTATGGAACAGAGTATCAACTAACCGTAACAAACAGAAAAGTACATGGTTCTATATTGATGAATTTCATTTGTTATTAAGAGATAGGCAAACGGCTGAATATTCCGTAGAAATATGGAAACGATTCCGTAAATGGGGTGGTATTCCTGGTGGTATCACACAGAATATTAAGGACTTATTAGCCTCACCTGAAATCGAAAACATCTTTGAAAACTCTGACTTTGTATTTATGACGAGTCAGGCAAGTGGTGACAGAGATATTTTGCAATACAAGTTGCAACTTTCAGACGCACAAGTTCAGCACATCAAAAATAACAGTATTGGACGAGGTCTATTGAAGTTTGGCAATACTGTATTACCATATGAGAACATTGTTCCTGAAAACACATTGTTATTCAAACTATTAAATACTGACCCTGAAAAGAAAGAAAAAAACTCTGTTGAGGAGTGATGAGCATTGAGAAGTCGCATTCCTATATTTAAAAATGCTACCAAAATTGCAAAATTACCATTTAAAGTTGTTGGTAATTCTTTTACCGGTAAAGAATTTCATTTACGAGCTGAACGATATAAGTCTGATAAAGGCAAATATCGTAATCATTATTCTGTTGAACGAACTACTGCACCTTTGTATAAGCCTCCAGGAATTATACATCATGCAGTAGATTTCAGTAGAAGATTTGAAGGAGATTTTAAACGATATTCTGTAACTGAAAAGTTAAATTCTTTAACACCAGTTACAAAAGGCGAAAAATTTATTGTTAATTCTGCAAAAGCAGTTAATGAAACTAGAAAATTTACAACCACTGGTCTTACAAAAGTCGCTTTGGTTTCTGAAACTACTGGTTTGGCAGTTGCAGGACATTATTATCGTAAGTTTTCAGGTAAGTTAAATTATGAATTTGATTCATTAGATACCGGTAAAATTGTTGCGAAGTCTGTATCAGCTCTCAAAAGTTTTAATAATGTAAGGCGAACTGTTTACACTCACAATGTTAAGAAGTCTTATTTTCAGCAAAAAACAAGTGCGTTACTTACCGACAAAAACAGAAAAAACGCACTAAAGAATGACTATAAGACTTCTAAACAAGCTAACAAGCTAAAGTTAAAGCAACGAAAATCACAACTTAGGGAAATACATAGAGTATATAGCTCTAATTCAGTGACTAAGCCTTCAAACACCATTAATAAAACTGTTAAGCCAAATAAGCCAACTCTTGAAAGGGTTAAACAAAGAAAAAGAATAGCAACTAAACTTAATCAGCCTACTACAGATTTAAAAATTAAAAAGAAACTGTTAAAAAATCAGAAAAAAATAGTGAGGTTTACTCGCAGAGAGAAATTGCACTATTTAACAGTTCCTTTATCTGTTAAGGCTGTAAAGTCAGTTGCAATAACCCACCCAACTTCTTTTCTAGTTAATAAATCTTCTCAATACGCACAGGACAATGACATTATGCATGGTATCAATGCTATTAGAAATTCAACTCAGACACTTAAAAGAACTGTCAAACAAAATAGTATGCGTAGATACAGTAAAATGCAAAAGAAAAATGAGTCTAGGCGTAAGAAAATAAATAAGAAGGAAAACAAACTACAAGCTAGGAATAATAAGCTACTTAAAGAAAAGCCGAAGCCAAAAAAGAAGAAACCAAAAAATAAAAAGAAACAAGAAAAACTTCAAGATAAAATCAAGAAGGCACTATCTAAAGCTAAAGAAGTATCAATTGATTTTGTTAAGTTTATTTTCAAATTTTTCGGCGTGATAGCAATTCCGTTGTTTATATTCTTTGCTATTTTTGCAATTTTATTTCTATCACTTAATTCTACTGTTTCTAACAATACCTATGTTCTTGGCACTTATAACTGTGACGATGACACAATAGCAAAATGTATATCACGATACACTTCAAAAGCAAATGATTTTAATAACAATTTAATCAAAGTGCAAAATGCTTACACTTGGAGAGTTGGATTGAGAAATGGCTTTAATATCAATATTAATAATTATGACGATACACCAAAAAAGTTTATATTTGGTCGCAGTAGTGAATTTAATTATGACCCAATATATGATTTTGACCCATATAAATTTATAGCATTTATGTGTGCATATAACTATGACTTTTCAAAAAGTAATTCTGATATTGATAATTGGTCTTATGACAACGATTTAGATGATGATGTTATAGATAAGTTATTTGACAATGAATACGAATTTAAACATAGATATTATAATTCATCAGCATGGGTATCTTTAGATAAATTTAAAGTATATCCGTCAGCAAATGAATTCTTGTGTGTTGATGAAACTGGTGTGACTACCGTTAATGGTAAAAAATTTGGTTATGTTAAATTCGGTCAGTATAACGATAGTGTTCCATCACAATTACAAGAATTTACTAGTGATGGTTCTATTCATTTTGACCTTACAACTGGAGAAATAAAAAATAAATTTGATGGTTACAAAAAAACCGGTTTTTATATTCAAAATGTAAACAAGCAATTCACTCTAGGGTCTAGCACTATTGAGCCTTTCTACTACAGATATTATGACAAGGAAGCAAAAGAGTATTTCTATGGTTTTGAATATAAAGGAAAACTATATCATAAGACACAACTTGTAGTCGATGGTAGAAACTTTGACTATGCCGTAGCTAAAGAGGATACAAAAATCTTAAATCCTGAACTAAAGAAGTATCAGTTAATTAGGTATTATCAAGCTGAAAAATACGAATATCAATGTAAACTTTACACAAATGTTCATAGAAAAATGACCTTTGAAAATACAATTAAAAAACTACTTAAAAATAAAGGTCATTATGAAGAACGATTACAGTTTTACAATACTTTATTAGGTATTGGAACCAATGATAATACTTATGGTTATGGAAATCATCAAATGATTAAAAATGCTTTAGGTACTGACTTTAATACTTTAGTACATAACAAAAAAATATATAACAACTATGGTTATGATGTTATCACTTGGGGTAAGCAACATTGTTCCCTTGACTATCACACTGGTATTGATATTGAAGCAAGTGTTAATACAAAAGTTAAAGCTATGGTATCAGGTACTATTGACGATATTGATACAGATAAACATACTGTTACACTTGTCACGGATAAGGATTTGGACTATTGGTATGATGGACATAACAAGGCTGAAACTACTATCTATTATACAAATATAACTGCTACTGTGAGTGAAGGTGACACCGTAAAAGCAGGACAATTCATTGGTAAAGTAGATAACTATAAACATTGTTATGATGATGTAAAAAATGAAAACGCTAACAAAAATTATCTACATATAACCGTTGAGCTTGACGGTGGATGGTTTAGTTCAGATTATACCGTTGACCCACAATTTCTAATATATCGTGACTGATATGGATAGGAGGAATTATGATAGACACACGATTAAGTAGGATTGACAATCTTACTAAAAAGACTGAAATTCTTGATTCAAAAATCAAGAACTTACAGTTACAAAAACGAAAAATTGATAAGGAAATTAAAGACTTGGAACAACAGTTGTATATGTCGATTATTAACGATAATCACTATACTGTTCCAACGCTTGAAAGTGATTTGCAACTTATCAAAATCCTAAAGGATAACAATATTACTACTCAGCAAGATGTTCTTGATATGTTGAGTATGTTTGGAGGTAATAATAATGAAAGCTAAAAAAATTATATCTATTATTGCAGTTTTATGTATGCTTTTAACTTTTACAATTGTATCAGCAAGTGCTGAAACTAAGTCATCAACAGTATCAGTTGATAGTAACAGTAGTTCTAATACTACTACTGATGACAGTAGTAATACCAATTACGGTTGGTCACAAAATACAACTGGCAACTCTGAAATGATAGCCGATCAAAAAGTAATTATGGACAATGGTGAATATGAATTTATTGCAGTTACAACTAGGGATAAAGATGTATTCTATATTATCGTTGATAAAACTAAAGCTGAAGATAATGTTTACTTCTTGAATGAGGTTGATACTGCTGATATTCAAAAACTAATTAGCAAGAGTGCCGATAATGATGATAGTAATGCTACTAATGGTACAAATTCAAGCTCTAATGATACAAGCAAGAGTGATGAAAATAGCGATAGCACTACAACATCAACACCTAGTGAAAGCAAAAACAGTTCATCTTCTTCAAATGATGACTCTAATTTAATTCTTGCATTAGTTGTTGGTGTTGTCATCCTTGGTGCAGGTTTCTTCGTATTCATGAAAATGAAGAAAAAGAAAAACAACAACACAAGTTCTGATAGTGACTTTGACTTTATTGAAGATGAAGAAATCAATGAAGATGAGGACGAGAAAAAATAATGTTATCAGAACAAGATAGCAATGTTTTGATAGAAATAGCCGATATGCTTGATATAAGCATATCGGTTCTTGAACATTATCCTACTGACTTGCAACAATTACTTATAACTACATTTCTACATAGTAAAACTGTTGAGTCAGCAAGGGAACGATTAAAAACAGTTATTGATTTATCAATGCCGGAAAAAGAGTCACCAAAGAATGAAGTGAAAAGTAAATCATTGGTTAAGAATAAAGATTATTTGTTGACGAGGCAGACAATTATCAATAACGCAAAAATAATCAAAACAAGAAAATGATTTTTAAAATGAAAGAGGTCAAATATGCCTGATTTAGATAATGATAAGAGTAATGAAATTAACATTACTATTGATGAATGCCTTGTATATAACGACAAAGCAGGAATGGTAAAGACAAGAGTACCTGGTACATTTGGTGATAATATTCGCTTTTTAATGCTTAGTAAAAGTGATGTTGAGTATATCAATAATGATAAAACAATACTTACATCACTTAATGCTGATAAGACCTACAATCTTTTTGATTCTGATAATAAGATTGTAGAAAAAATCTCAGGTCAAAAATTGTTCGATGGTCATTATGACCCAGTCACTCTTAACAAACAAAATGAAGATATAGAATTAGTTGAAGAAAATTCTACATTACAGAATGATGAACAAAAGAAAAATGATGAAGAAAAAACAAATGAAGTAGTTGAAAAACCTGTTGCAAATGAAGAAAAAGCACAAAGCAAAACTGATGAAGTTCAAAAAGATAGTTCAACTATTGAAGAACAAGTTGAAAGTACAGTTCAGAAAAAGTCTGAATTAGCTAGTCGTGAACAACTAGTAAGGAATTCTATACTAGCAAAAGCTTATGACAGTTCTTCAATGAAGATAGCTGAATGTTCAGATAAGATTGATTTATTGAATGCAAAGAACCAACAATCAAATGAAAGAATTTCAAGGTCACAAGCTATTGTTGACAAGTACAACGAACTTGTAAAAAGTGGCACAAACAAGTCCCTTCCTACACCGGTTGTTGCATTTATAAAACTTGTTTCTGATTATCATAAAAATGCTATTGATAGTCAAAAACAAAAAATCACTTCACGCAACACTAAAATACAAAAATTAAGCAATGACATTGATAAGAGCAAAGCTCGAATCGAAGGTATACTTAAAGCAGACACATTCATTTCTAACATGAGAACACCTGAAGGTCGAAAAGAGAACTTCATCCACGGACTTGAGGCTCTCCAAAAATACGCTTTCAAAAGGAATGAAAACAAAATAGAGAGAAGTGTTCAACAACTTAAGCAAATGAATAATGCTTATGAACGAACTACATCAGCCGTTGAGAAGTTACAACTGTCAAAAGATATTCCTGCTATGGAAGAAAGAATTAACACTTTACTCAAGCAACGAAACAATCTTGTTAATTCTATACCAAGCATTGATAAATTAAAAACTTTTGATGACAAGTCTATCGTTAGAGTTATTGTTAAGTCTAACAAAGACCTAAGTAATAACGATACACTTAAGGACAACCCTACTTACAAAGTTACAATTCTTTGTAAAAATAACATCGACCAAGCTGATAAGATTGTTCAAAAAGAGCAAGAAAATTATCTTAAAAACGCAGAAATTAATGTTGAAGGTAACTACGATATGATTGATGGAATGATTAATAATCTTCCACCACAAAAGGATAATGCTGAAAAAGAGGATAAGGCATTTAAAGTAAAGCCACAAATTTTATCACGAAAAGAAATCGTTTCTGTTGGCAAAAAGCAAAAGGAAATGCAACAGAAAAACAAGGAAAAGACACAAGAAAGAACGCCTGAACGATAACTAATAATAACTTCTGCCCCAGTGGGGCAGAAGTTACAAGGAGTGATAAAATGATTGAACTTTATGGCAACAAACTATGGAATGACTATACAGATAATAGTTATAAAAATGTTTTAATAGCACGAGAAGAAAACTTAGATAAAATTATTTTATCTTTAGAGTCAGCAGGACTTAATTACTGTGCATATATTTACGAAGGTGTTGCCCACATTGCTACTAATAGACGAGATTATGATAAGATTTTACGATTATCATTACCATTAGTATCTGTTCAGAATAGTAATAAGGAACACCATCCACAAGGTTTTTATTTAGGCAATATAGAATACAAGAATATTGTTAATAAAAGATATGGTAACTTTTCAAGAGATTACGCATTAAAATTAGCTCAGCGACTAGATGAGAATAATATTTCTTATTCTTGTAGAATACAAGGTGGTAGAGCTACTATTACTGTTAGCGAAAAAGACCATGATTATTTAATTCAATTATCTTCTTCACTATCAAAACAGTTAGCTATTTTTGATAGTCACGAAGAAATAAAAATTGATGTTAGTAATGCCGACAAACTGCAATTAACTGATTCAATTAATCTTGATAAGTCTAAATTTGATTTTAACAGATTGAATGATTATTTAAAGGATAAATTAACTTATTCTATCATAGAAACATCTGACGCAATAATGGTTAATTGTAATTCTATTAATAAGTTGCAACCTATTCTTGATGAATTATCTTTGCCTAAAGAATTTTTAGAGCTGATAGATTCATTAGATTATAACAAAGAACAGACACTTGCTTTTTATAATGTATATAACTATCTTAAAGACAATGTTAGTAATGATAACATTCTTAATATAGCAAGTGATTATTTTACCGGTACTAATGTATATTCAGCAAATATGATTTCTGAATTGTCAGAATTGTTTTTAGACACTTATAAAGGCTTATCTGATGTGGAAATTATGATAGCTGATACAACTTCTCTTAATAATAAGAAGTCTGATTTTGATAAAACAGTTAGGTTATATAACATAGCAAAGAATAAGCATTATTCACAAGAACAACTTGATTGCATAATCTCAATGGTTGATGCTAACATGTCAGACTTATTAATATCTCTACTTGATGAGAGCTTTACAGTTGAAAATATGAATAGCTATCTACAACAATTCAAAAGCTATTCTTACCACGGTTTAATTGATGTTATTGCACAAGTTAAAAATAGAACACCACAAGAGATTAAAAATGCAATTAGTGATGGTACATATCAATCATTAAATTCTGTTCCTTTCCCTGAAATAGTTGATAGACCTAAAAATGATAGTGTTGAAAATGTAATTGAAACTACCAACAATGATGTTGAAGTTGATAACGAAAACATATCAATTGAAGAAGTAACTGAACCTGAAATAGTCAGTGAAGAACCTGTTGAGGAAGTTATTGAAAGCACTACTGATAATGAAATTACAGAAACTAAGCTTACTGATGAACAACCGGTGAATGAAGTTAATGAGAAAGATTATACATTTGATTATAGCTTTTTGAGTCGGCTTAAATCAGACTGTAAATATATCATTGACCATCAAATAAGTAATCCAAGATGGTCATTATGGGGTATCACCGTTGAGAAACATATTGAAGAAATGAGAAAGGTTTATAATTCATTTCCTGACGATAAAAAGCCTCAATGGATTACTATGAGTGACATTGATAGCTATGAAAAGACAATGTTAAGTTTAGTCAACGGTGTCAAAGTTAAAGAAGAAAAAGTAGAGGAACAAACTCAAAAAGAAATTCAAGAGCAAGTTCAAAACAAACCACTTGAACAACCACAAGAAGAACAAAGTTCTAAAAATATTCTTGGTAAATCTTTAGAAATTGATGGTACTGAATTTATTGTTGATAGTATTAGTGGACAAGATGTTTCTTTAAGAGATACATCAATGGCTACTATCTATCCTATTTTCCGTTCTGAAAAACTTAGCAAAATTAATAGGTTATTAAAAGAACAAGAAAACACTAGAGATGAAAAGATAAATAATGTAATTATTGATGAACCTGAAGAAGTTATTAGAGATAATGAAACTAATGTTACAGTTAATAAAGATAATGACAAATCAAAGTCTAATCAACAACAGAATAATTATCGTATTAGTGATACAGGTGATAACATTCTAGGTTTAAAGACTAGATTTAGACATAATGTAGAAGCAATTAAGACCTTGCAACTTATTGAGTCTGAAAATCGTGTAGCCACAAGTAAAGAACAAAAAATTCTTTCCGACTATACTGGTTGGGGTGGATTGCAAAATGCCTTTGATGATAATCTACCAAATTGGCAGAATGAATATACTGAATTAAAAGACTTGTTATCTAATAGTGAGTATGAATCAGCTAGAAGTTCTGTTCTTGACGCATACTATACTGATAATACTGTTATTGATAGTATTTACAAAATTCTCGATAATCTTAACTTTACCGGTGGTGACATTCTTGAACCTGCATGTGGTACTGGCAGATTTTTTGGTCGTATGCCAAATAGTCTAAGTAAAAAAAGTCATCTATACGGTGTTGAAAAAGATAGCCTATCAGGACGAATTGCTACACAATTATATCCTAATGCAAACATATCAGTTACCGGATATGAAAATACAAGATTTCAAAATGATAGTATTGATGTTGCAATTAGTAATATCCCATTTGGCGATTTTTCCGTCAACGATAGAGCATATAACAATCTTCATTTGAAAATTCATGACTATTTCTTTGCAAAAACTCTTGATAAAGTTCGTGAAGGTGGTCTTGTAGTATTTGTTACTTCAACTGGTACTTTAGATAAGTCTAATAGTTTATTTAGACAATATTTATCTGAACGAGCTGACTTATTGGGTGCTATTCGCTTACCTAATACGGCATTTAAAAGTGTTGGCACGAAAACTGCAACAGATATTATCGTATTGCAAAAGAATACTCAACTTAATAAAGAAAAAGCAAATTGGATTGACTTATCCGAAACTAGTGATGGATTACCAATTAATAATTATTTTACTGAACATCCTGATATGGTACTAGGTAATGTTGTAGTTAATCATCAATATGGTAGAGATGACAGTACTACTGTTATTCCATTTGAAAATAGCGAACTATCTGAATTGTTAGATAATGCAGTTAAGCATTTTTCAGGACAAATAACAAAGTCAATTAAAAAGAATGAACCTTTATTATTCAATTCATCTGAAGTTAATCTACCTGCTGATTTAAGAGCTGAAAGTTTTTTTGTTGATAAAGGTAAAGTTTATTTTTATGGTGTCGATAGTAAAAAGGAATTAAATGTATTTCCTGCATTTAATATTCTAAGTGCTAAATATCGTAGCGAGAATTCTTTAAACAAGATTAAGCAACTAATTGATATTAGAGATACAGTTAGAGAATTACTTGATGAACAACAAAATAACACAGGTAACGATAGTAGAATTAGTGAATTACAAAAAGAGCTTAATACTAAGTATGACAAGTTCTATAATAAATATGGACTAATTCATAGCAGAAAAAATAAAGTTCTTTTTGTAAAGGATAATTCTTATTCTTTATTAAGTTCTCTTGAAGCTAAATTTGATAAAGATAAGTTGATTGAAAAATCGGACATCTTCACTAAAAGAACAATCAAAAAAGCCGAAACTGTAAAATCAGTTGATACTGCAATCGAGGCATTGTCTGTATCAATAGCCAACCATGGCTTTGTTGATTTAGACTTTATGGCTGAATTATGTAATAAGCCTAAAGATGTTATCATAGAAAATCTTGATGGCGAAATTTATCCAGTACCTAACTCTGAAACTGAAGAAATTACTTATCAGACTGCTAGTGAATATCTTTCAGGTGATATTTACGCAAAATTAGATATTGCAAAAGAGTGTGCAAAAACGAACCCTCTGTTCGTTGATAATGTTGTAGCACTAGAAAAATCTATTCCTGAACCATTAAAAGCAGGTGATATTGATATTAAAATAGGAGCTACTTGGATTGACCCTAAATACTATCAAGATTTCATGTATGAAACTTTCAAAACTCCTTTTTATAATCGAAGTTCATACAGTAATAATAAGATAGTGGTTGAATATTCTCCAATAGTTAATAGATGGAATATCACTAATAAAAATGATGATAGGTCAGTTACTGTTACAAAAGAATACGGTACTGAAAATCTTAATGCGTATGTTCTATTAGAACGAGCTTTAAATTTAGGTGAATGTAAAGTCTATAAAGACAAGCTAGATGACAGAGGATTACCTGTTCTTGATGATAAGGGCAGAACAATAAGAGTATTAGATGTTGATAAAACAAGACTTGCTCAACGAAAACAAAAACTTATTAAGAGAGAATTTGAAAACTGGATTTTCAAAGACCCACAAAGACGAGCTGACCTTGTTTCTCAATACAATCGCCAGTTTAACTGTATTAAGCCTAGAGAATACGATGGTTCTAATCTAGTTTTCCCTGATATGAATGCAACTATATCGTTGAAATCACATCAAAAAGACGCAGTTGCTCAAGCTATCTATGGTGGAAATACTTTGTTTGCTCATTCAGTTGGTGCAGGTAAAACTTTTGAAATGATTGCTACTGCAATGGAAAGTAAGCGACTTGGTTTTTGCAATAAATCTTTGTTTGCAGTTCCTAATCACTTAACAGAACAGATTGGTGACGACTTTTTAAAGTTATATCCAAACGCTAATATTCTTGTTGCTACAAAATCAGACTTTGAAAGAAAAAACAAGCAAGTATTATTAAGTAAGATTGCTACCGGTAATTATGACGCAGTTATAATCGGTCACACTCAGTTAAAGTCTTTACCTCTATCACCTGATAGAGAACGAGAAATGTATCAACAACAAATTGATGACATTATTGAGGGTATTGCAGAGTTAAAAAGACACGAAGGTAGTAATTTCCAAATCAAGGCTATGGAAAAAACTCGTAAAAGTCTTGAAAAGAAACTTGCCGACCTAAAAAATAATCAAAATGAAAATACAGTTTATTTTGAAGAGCTTGGTATTGATAAGTTGTTTGTTGATGAAGCTCATGAATTTAAGAACTTATTTTCAACCACAAAATTAACTAATGTATCAGGTATTTCTTCTCGTCCATCACAAAGAGCTACCGATTTATTTATGAAGTGTAGGTATCTTGACGAAATTACCGGTGGCAAGGGTGTTGTATTTGCTACCGGAACACCAGTATCAAATAGTATTACTGAATTACATACTATGATGAGATACCTTGAATATGACTATCTTAATAGTCATAACAATATGCAGAATTTTGACAACTGGGTATCTAACTTTGGTATTCAAAAAACAGAATATGAACTTGACCCTACCGGAACAAAGTTTAAGGAAAAAACTAGAATTGCTGAATACACAAATATGCCTGAACTTGTAACAATGTTCAAGCAATGTGCTAGTGTTAGAACGGCTGATACTCTAAATCTTGATGTCCCTGAATGTGAAATGCACATTGTTAATTGTGAACCTACTGAACTGCAAGAAGCACTTGTACAAGAACTTGCAGACAGAGCTGAAGATGTCAACAGTGGAGCTGTTGACCCATCTGTTGATAATATGTTAAAGATTACTTCAGACGGACGAAAAGTAGGTCTTGACCCTCGATTAATTAACCCTGACTTTGAAGATGACCCTAACACAAAACTTAATGCTTGTGTTGACAATGTTTTTAAGATTTATGAAGAAACAAAAGAAGATAAACTAACCCAGATTATCTTCTCTGACTTAGGTGTACCTAAGTCTAATTCTAAATCTAAATCAGACGATACAAAGAGTATGAGTGAAATTGATTCTCTTGAGGAGTCAGGAGCATTTAGTGTGTATGATGATATTAAGAATAAACTAATTGCAAAAGGCATTGATGAAAAAGAAATTGCGTTTATACATGACGCAAAAACTGAAGTACAAAAAGCAGAACTATTTGATAAAGTTCGACAAGGTAAAATTCGTATTTTTATCGGTTCTACTTCTAAAATGGGTACTGGTACAAATGTTCAGGATAGAGTTGTAGCATTACATGATTTAGATGTTCCATGGCGTCCATCTGACCTTGAACAACGAAAAGGTCGTATGGTTCGACAAGGTAACATTAATAAGAATGTCCACCTATATAGATATGTTACCAAAGGTACTTTTGACGCATACAGTTATCAGTTACTTGAGAAAAAGCAAAAATTCATAGGTCAGATTATGACTTCAAAAGAACCGGCAAGAAGATGTACAGATGTTGACCAGTCAGCATTAACATATTCTGAAATTAAAGCTCTTTGTACCGGTGATGAGAGAATTAAAGAGAAACTGACACTTGATAACAGAGTAAAAGAACTACAAACTTATCAATCTGAATACAACAACACACGATATGAACTCGAGGACAAAGTTAAGAATTACAATGGTGAACGGAAGAAAATCTGTGACCATATGGATAATATTAAGATTGATGTTGAAAATAGCAATGTTATTCCTCGTGATAAATACAATAATATTGTATTTAAAGCTACGGTAGATGGTGTTGAATATGATGATATGTCTGAAGCTAGTAAATTACTAGCAGATAAAACTAGTAGTATTAAAGGTGAAAATCATCGTGGTAATTTGACTAAGCAAGGCTCTACTATTCACTTTGGTGAAATCTATGGTTTTAAGGTTGATATTTCAAATGTTGGTTATAACAGTGATGACTTTGTGGCTAAAGTGCATGGTAAGGATACATATACACTAGAGTTAGGTGTTTCACCACTTGTTAATCTTAATAAAATTGTAAATGGTATTGCAAATATAAATGTTATTTACAATGAACAAGAACACAAATTGAATAGACTAGATTTAGATTACAAATCTTCCCAAAAGTTACTTGCAAAACCTTTTGAATTTGCAGAAGAATTGAAACAGAAGACTGCAAAACTTGAAATTCTGACTGATGAATTAAACGCTGAAGCAGTTGCTCTTAAAAATTCAGGAATTAAAAGACAACGCACTAACTTATTTAGTAAAAAACTGGTGTTGAATTGTAAGCCTAAACATCTTGATAAAACTAAAGCTAGAGATAATGCTCTATCTTTGGCTTAGAAAGGAGGTAACAATGGATATTAGACTTGTATATGGCAATATTGCAGAAATGCACGTTGATGGCATTGTAAACGCTAGTAATGGTGTTGGTTATATGGGTGGAAAAATATGTATTGATGCACTATACCCTGGTGTAGCTGAGAGTATTCAGTATGCCTCACAAGGTTTAGTAGAAGAAGAAGCTAAAGCTAATTGTAAAGAAAATAACAGATTCAATTGTTATGCTCCTGGTAATGTATTTATAACAGACGCACCAGGACTATTAGCTAAATATGTCTTACACGCAGTAACTATGAGATTTCCAGGAAGTAAAGCTAAAGCAACAACTATTGATAAATTAATACCTCTAATTTTTGAAGAAGTAAATAAATTAAATTTACATTCAATAGCAATTCCTTTGCTTGGTACTGGTACTGGACGTCTTGATAAGATGTATGTATATCATAAGATAATCAGCTATGATAATATTCTTAGTAATTCTATGAATTGTAATGCAACTGTATATATTGTTTGCCCTAATAACAATTTTTTTAATTCTATTAATAAAGAAAGCTATCCAGTAAACTTTATTAATTTAGTTAATGATTTACATAATGAATGTAAGTATAAATTGTTGCAAATTAATCCTACTATCACTAATCTATTTCAGTCTTTTGCTTCAGAGTTAGAACGTCAGTTGCTAAAACCTGATATTTACAACAAATTGAAAAAAGTCCCTCTAAACATCAAAGATTTTTGTAGAATAGTTTATACAAAATCAAGTGCTTATAGCGTTATGTCTTACATAGCTAATACTGATTTTGATTTCTCATCATTTGCATATGTTTCTTATTGTGCAATTAATAGTGACTTTCTTTCTTGTGTTGATTATCATTTTTATTCACGAGTTGACAATAGGTCATTTTCGGTTATTTATAATTTTGAAGATAGTAATTGTTCATTCTGCTATAACGATAAGGACTTTAAAATTGTGACAATTAACGATATTAATATGGCAATTCAAAACAACACTCATAGTGAATTATTCAAGTTAAAATATAAGAAATGATAACTTATGCCCCACTGGGGCATAAGTTGAAAGGAAAAATTATGCTAAACAGAGTAATTTTGATGGGTCGTATCACTCAAGACCTAGAATTAAAAACAACAGCAAGTGGTATTTCTGTAACATCTTTCTCTATCGCAGTTGATAGAAATTATGTTAAGCAAGGCGAACAGCGTCAGACAGATTTTATTAATATTGTTTGTTGGCGTCAACAGGCTGAGTTTGTTTGTCGTTATTTTGGCAAAGGCTCAATGATTGCCATCGAAGGTCAGCTTCAGTCAAGAACTTACCAAGCAAAAGATGGCACAAACCGTTATG
>OIZI01000101.1_pt1 | contig 43137 bp, 40 predicted proteins | sample 1588441 | NCBI WGS metagenome assembly OIZI01 (sample SAMN03283284) | human gut metagenome | biome: human-associated habitat; material: feces | host: Homo sapiens | place: Peru | collected 2012 | reverse complement strand
CCGCGCCGACAATACTTGCAGGGTGACTTGCCGGGAAGATAGGTAATGCCAACACAAATGAAAACCGCTTCGATTTTTCGAAGCGGTTTTTTGCACCCTATGGACTTTTTTCAAAAATTTAGGCTCTATGTCAATAGTTGGGGTAAGGACAAAAGTAAAATAATTTTAGGTCATGCCGAGGAGAGATTCTCGGCATGATTTTATGTATGGCAGAATAGGACACGCTTTCTGAAATTGGAGAAATTGCGCATACCAAAGCAGGCTCTTTTCAGAACTTTTGTCTTGTTGTTGCAGCCTTCGATATAGCCGTTAGACCAGGGCACATCCATGGAGTTTAGAATTTCGTAGAACCAGTTACGATAGGCCTTGACGCACTCTGTAAATTCAGGAAGGTCCATGACTTCAACAGATTGAAGCCAATCAATAAGCAGTGGCTTGCCTTTTTCAGACGAGCCGGAACGGATCACCTGTAGGAAATCATTTTTCAAGCGGTAGGCATCAGCTAACCTGGGAGCTATTTCAAACATGAGGGCAAGACGATCCATTTCTTCAACGGTTAGCTTTTCTTTTGGCTTCATAAGGAGACACCTGGATCTCTTGAAGTATTTACGGAATCGTTTTGAGAGCTTGTTTTGCTCATTTTTGCGAACACGCTCCATAGCCCAATAGGCTTGACGAATGACATGGTATCGATCAGCAACAATGATGGCATTGGGGAAGCAGACTTTAGATACCTCTCGAAAGTGCAGATTCATGTCAGTAACGAAGTATTTTACCTATGTTTTTGATGGAAATTGTGAAAAATATTTAATGAGTTCGTTTTCAAACTTCGCTCCATCGTATGTCACTTCTGTTTTCACAGCTGCCTGTGCTGCCGCTCTATGTAAATCTGATACAGCCCCAGGCGGGATTTGACTCCTGCTTTTTCGTAGATCGAGGCGATATGCCGCTGGCAGGTGCGGCGGGAGAGGTACAGGGTGTCTGCAATTTCCTGGATGCTTTCTTCTGAGTTGACCAGTTTGTCGAAGATCTCTATTTCTCTGGGGGTCAGGGCCAATGTGTCTGACAGAAGCCGGAACGTTTCCTCAGGGTCTGGGGCTGCGGGAGGCTCTTGGGGCGTATCGGGCGGAGCGGTCATCCAGGCGGTGTACAGGGAGATCACCACGCTGACGGCCACAAACAGCCCAAGGGTCAGGACGATGGCCACAAGGCCACCGCTGTCGGAAATCAGCAGGGCCACGGAGCCGTTGGTCAGCAGGGCGGCGCTGATGTTATTCATGGCACGGCCCATGCCTGTCCACAGCACGGGAACAGGCATGAGGCGGGCAAAATCCAGAAAACAGGTGGTAAAGAACACCGCAAAAAAGCCGGCAGAAAAGTAGAATACCAGAAGCCCGATCAAAAACGAGCCCCCCAGCTTGAGCACCACCACGCAGATGACGGAGATGAGCATGACGCAATACATCATCACGGTCATGAATTTGCGCTTTTGAAGATCAAACAGGAACCCGGCGGTCAGACCGCTTGCCGCCAGCAGAAGCCGGGGCCACTGGCCGATGTCGGCATCCGACCCATGACGCAGGGTGACCGCATTGTCGAGCGTACTGAAAATACAGGCCATCAGCACGATGAGCAGCGCCAGGAGAACGCCGGAGGCCAGCTGTTTGCGGCTGGCCTTTTTTGGGCCCCCCTCTTCCGTAGGTGCCGCATAAGAAATCTTTTCCGCCTTCGGCAGCATGGCAAGCAGAGCAAGCATGGTGGCGGACAAAATCCAGGTCTCCTGGGTTTGGGAACTCGTCAGGTTGTTGTTTAAAAATTGCAGCAGGATGCCCAGGCCATAGGAAAGGCCCACCAACCGCGCAAGGCGATCCCAATCCGCCACCAGCTTGAAAAACAGATAGTGGACAGTGCTGCCAAGGAATCCCAGAACAAGAAACAATGTCAAGCCGGAAAGGAGCGTGGACCTATAAGAACCCTGCCGCTGGATAAAGAAGTTGCAGCCCACCGCCACCAGGGCCAAAAATACCGGCAGCCCAGTCTTTGCGCTCCGCTTCCAAAACCGCCGGATCGGGGGATATAGGAAAAAGCCCAGAGCGCTGACACCCAGAGCATAGTTCTGGGCGATGACCGTTTGTTCTTCTCCCACGGTCCGGGAGAGCATATTCACATACATGTACTCGGTTCCCAGGAAGAGGAAGGTGAACACGCCCAGCAGCAAGACCGCATAAGCGGAGCTGGATTGAATTGATTTCTTTTGGAGCGTCATGTACCCGGTCCCCCCTTCCACACTTTTTTAAATCATTATAGCATGGTCCGCCTCATTTTTCAACGATTCCGGATCGCATTTCATCCGAAGCTCATGTGGTTCCCAATTGAAAAGCTTGATATTGAACGCTGGTGCAAAAGCGTCAAAGCAGCAATAAATGATGCAAAATATAAAAATGGCGCCGGTGCGCCACCGGTATTTTGCCACTTTGGCGCCAAAGCGGCCTGCAATGCTCCGGCCGAAAGCGCTATAGTAACGGTGTCAGGAACCCCCGGGGCCTTCCTTGGGCCCCTAACAATTTTTTCAGGAGGAACAAAGACCATGAAGCAATGTGATAACGGACACTTTTATGACGAAAACCGATTTGACTGCTGCCCCTACTGCCGGGAGGGGGCCGGTGTCGGAAAGACCGTGGCGGCGGGCGCTGTAGGAAAAACCGTTGCCGCCACGCCGGAAAGCCCGATGGCGGATGCGGACCAAGGCAAGACCGTGGGCATCATCAAAAAGAACATCGGCATCGACCCCGCCGTAGGGTTTCTGATTTGCATTGCCGGCCCCAACCGCGGCAGGGACTACAAGCTGGTAGCGGGTAGAAATTTCATCGGACGGGCAGCGGCCATGGATGTGGCCCTGACGGATGACGACACCGTATCCAGAGAGGGCCATGCGCTGGTGACCTATGACGTAAAGCACAACAAATTCTCCCTTTCCCCCGGCCAGGGCCGAGGGATCACCTACTGCAATGACGAGCAGGTGGAAATGGTGCGGCCCCTCCGGTCCTACGATATGATCGAAGTGGGAAGAAGCCGCCTGATTTTCCTGCCTTTGTGCGGAGAAAAATTCCGATGGGATGAGGCCTAGGCCATGGAGCATGTACTTTCATGGCTGAACCGCCCCCTGCCGCCCGGGCCCTCCGTCCGGAATTGGATGGTGCTTTTAGCAGGTGTTCTAATCCTGTCGGCACTGATCGTTGTTTTTCGTTTCCGGCGGCAAAAAAAGAAGCGGGCGAAAAAACCGGAGGAGCCCGGCACCGAATCACCAAACCCGGATCGGCTGCCGGAGCTGGAGCTTGCCAATTTGCAGGGCTTGGGATGCCGGGAGGAGCAGCAGGATGCCTTCGGTATCTCCCGGATGGACCATTATGAAACAGAGGGTCTTCTCGCCGTCCTGTGCGACGGCATGGGCGGCATGGCCGAAGGGGGCAAAATCGCCACGGAAACGGCAGCGGAGCTGGTAGGCCTCTTCCCGTGGGAAGAAGACGGCTTTGTTCCTCGCTGGGCCCGGCAGCGCAGCGCGCGGGTGTACCGGCAGTTCCGGGGCCATGGCGGGACCACCCTGGTGGCTGCCCAGGTGAAGGGAAACCGGCTCTCCTTCTGGTGTGTAGGTGACAGCGACCTGTTTCTCCTGCGGGAGGGCCAGCTCTACAGCCTGAATACCCGGCAGGAATATCAGAACGAGCTGATACTGCGGGCCCTGGCCGGGGCTTTTCCCATAGAGAATGCCTTTCTCGACCCTCAGGCCGGAGCCCTTTCGGAGTACATCGGCAAGGAAGAGGTCCACTGTGACTGTAGCCGCATCCCCTTCCCGCTTCTCCCCGGAGATGCGCTGCTGCTGTGCTCGGACGGTGTCAGCGACACCCTGACCCTAAAGCAGATCCGGCAGGCCCTGGGCCTCCCCCCAAGGGTCTGCTGCGACAAGCTGGAGCGGGAGATCCTATTGGCCCAAAAACCTGGACAGGACAACTATACGGCCATTGTACTCAAGTATCACGGTAAAGGAGAGAAGGAATAAATGAACGTCAAAATTACATCCAAGCAGCAGCGAACTGCCATTTTGCTATTGGCTGTGGCAGCAGTCTTGATTATTTTAGGCCTTCTGGGGCTCGGAGGCGGAGGAAGCAAGGACCCCTATGAGGCCCGGAACAGCGTTGTAATGGTCTACTCCTATCTACAGCTCACCGACGGCCAGTCCGCCGGGGCTATGGGCACCGGCTTTGCCATCGGAAAGCCGGGAGAAGCGGTGGAGTACATTGTGACCAACGGCCATGTGGTGGATTACGGCTATGTAGGCCCCAAGGCCTATGCGGGGCAGGTGTATTCCGCCGGGGTGCAGGTCTACTTCTCGGCGGCGGAAAATCAGTATGTATCCGCAGAAGTGGTCTACTACTCTCCTTCCAATGACAAAGACATTGCCATCATCAAATTGCCCTCGAAAACCGACAAGCGCAGGCCCATTACCATCAAGAATGCGGATGCGGTTTCCATCGGTGACACCGCCTACGCCCTGGGGTATCCGGGGGTGGCCAGCAACAGCCAACAATTCAGCACCTATGACGAAAACGACATCACCCTGACCCGTGGCATCATCAGCAAGCGCACCAAACCGGCCTGGAGCAATTACGATGCCTTCCAGATGGACGTTTACATCAACCACGGCAATTCCGGCGGTCCGCTGGTGGACGAACAGGGGTGCCTCATCGGCATCAACTCCTCCGGTGCCGTGGATGAGCAGGGTAAGAGCGAAGGGGTCAACTTTGCCATTACCTCCGGGGAGCTGGTGAAAATTCTGGACAGCGAGCACATCCCTTATGCCATGGCCCACAGCGGGCTCTCCCGGGTACCGGGATGGTTTGCCTATGTATTTTTGCCCATGGGTATTCTGATGCTGGCAGGAGGCGTTGTTCTTCCGGTGATCGACCGGAAACGAACGCAGGCCTTTGCCGGAGCCCAAAGGGCCGGAGGGGGCCCTGGTTCCGCCGGAAAGCGGGCCGTGCTGCTGGGCGTCACGGGAAAATATGCGGGGCAGCGCTTTGACCTTCTGACAGGCCAGGTGGTCCTGGGCCGGGACCCGGCCACCTGCAACATCGTCTTTGACCGGGACACGCCGGGCATCAGCGGGCGGCACTGTCAGGTTTCCTACGACCGGAATGAGGACTACTTTGTCATTACGGACCTGGGCTCTACCTATGGCACCTTCCTGGGAAGCGGCAAAAAGCTGACGGCCAATGTGGCGGAACGGCTCTATGCCGGAGATACCTTCTGCTTCGCCGACAACGCCAACCGATTTGTCGTAACCAAGGAGTGAACGATCATGGCAGCGTATTGCTTAAAAAACGGGAAAATACAGCAGGCCCCGGCGGATGCCGCCGGGCGGGAGCTGACGGCCATCTTCCACCTGTCAAGGGACGGCAGCATGACCGAGCCCCGGGCGCTTCCGGTGCCGGCGGCGGGAGAAGGCCTGCTTGCCTACGAGGGGACCTTTTACATCGAGCCCCTGGAGGTACAAATCGAGTTTCTCAAGGCGGCTGACAGCAAACAATGGCTGGAGGCGCTGGTCCTGCGGCATGCCCATCGAGTGCGGCAGGTATCGGAGGAGCTTTTCGTCATTGCGGAAATCAAGGAGGTGGTTCCATGAATCCGGAACGTATTTGTTATGGCTGCTTTACGGAAAAGGAGCCGGGGCAGCGTTGTCCCCGCTGCGGCTTTGACGAAAACCAGGAGCAGCCCTACCTGGCCCTACCCCTGGGGACCATTTTAAACGGCAGATATTTGCTTGGAAAGGTGCTGGGCATCGGCGGCTTTGGCATCACTTATCTTGGGTATGATCTGACCCTGGAAATCAAAGTCGCCATCAAAGAATATATGCCCTCCGCACTGGCCACACGCCACGCCGACCGCTACAGTGTGGCCCTGACCGGACGTGTGGAGGAGGACTACAAGTATGGCATGGAGCGGTTTTTGGAGGAGGCGAAAATCCTTGCCAAGCTGCAAAGCACCCCCAATATCGTCTCGGTGCAGAACTATTTCAAGGAAAACGGCACGGCCTATTTCGTCATGGAATATATTGACGGCATGAGTCTCAAAGCATATCTGGAAAAGAACGGCGGAAAAATTCCCTACAGCCAGGCCCTCACCTTCCTACAGCCCATTATGGAGGCCCTGGTCCAGGTCCATGGGATGCACCTGCTGCACCGGGACATCAGCCCGGACAACATTTACATCACCGCCAAGGGCGAAAGCCGCCTGTTGGATTTTGGCGCTGCCAGATTTGCCTCCGGCGACGGGAAAAGCGTGTCGGTCATTTTAAAGCACGGCTACGCCCCGGAGGAGCAATACTCCAGCCACGGCAACCAGGGGCCCTGGACGGACGTATACGCCATGGGCGCCACGCTGTACCGCTGCATTACCGGGCAGCTGCCGCCGGACTCTATTGAGCGCATCCACGGCGACCGGATCAAATCCCCCTCCGAGCTGGGGGTCTCCATTCCGGGTTCTGCGGAAAACGCCATTATGAAGGCCCTGGCCGTAAGGACCCAGGACCGGTTTTCAAACATGGAAGCCTTCCTCTGGGCCCTGAATGGCCGCCCCTCTCTACAGGATCAAGTAGCAGAGGTCAGCAAGCGGGCCAGGGCCACCGCTTCCGGGAAGAGCGTCTACAAAAATCCGATTCCACAAGACGTGGCACCCAATCAAGAAAAGCCCTCCGTAGTTTCCAGGCTGCTTTCCTATCTGAAGGCCAACCCCACCATCGCCTTTGTGTCCGCCGGCGGGGTGCTGGCGCTGATCGCCCTGTGCGTCATCCTGCCCATTGCCCTCTCCGGCGGCAAAAAAACAACGCCTACCGTCAGCGGCAGCACCCCAGCGATTGAACAGCCGACCACCGGCATCATGCCCACCCAGGCGGCAGATGCCACAGTCCCCACCACCCAGAGCACGGAACCGGCTGCTAAAATGGAAGAGTGGGAGTTGGGGAATCTCAATGCCACCATCCAAGTTCCCGAAAGCTATATGGCCTCCACCACCGATCTCATCTTTATCGATGAGCAAAAGAGACGGGGCATTGTGGCAGACTATTATTGGATCATTGACGGTCCTATTTATGACCTTTCCGATGTAGAATCCCAGCGGGAGGCCGTCGTTGCCACCATGATGGAAAAATGGAAGGTCCAAGACTATCGAATATTGACCGCCGGGCCGGACCGTGTGGGAAATGCGGATGCCTACCAGATCTACTTTGAGGCCACGGACATTGACGGCACCGACATGGAAATGGTCGTCATGGCGGTAGAGGGCTACGGCTGCGGCTGTTATTTCCTCATTGCTGTCTATCCCAAAGGCGACGAGGCCGCGGCGTCGGAACTTCAAACCGTCATCCGGTCTTTCCGCAGCAAGGGCGCTCCCAACATCACCCATCAGGTGTATTATGCGGAGCGTGCCGGTATCAAGGTGATCGCGGACAGCGCCCTGGCCCAGGGTGGCGGGGCGGATATAGAGGTGGAGATGAATGTAAACGGCGTCGGCACCGTTCACGAGCTGATCCTCTACCCCACCCAGGCAGACCGAAACGCCCCCATCGGAGAGGGCTGCGCCGTAGAGGTCGGCAAGGCCTATGAATATGGCCTGTATTCGCCGGAGGACGTGATCAATTACAACAAGCGGGTCAGCGGCACCAATAACGAAACCTACACCTTCTCCTCCGGCGGGGCGGAATGGCTGGCCTATGACTTTACCATCTCCAACAAGAATTTCAGCTGCGCCGCGGCAATGATCAACGGGGAATGCTATCTGGTGGCCTGCATGTTCAATGCTGCCAACAAAGATACGGTGGTGTCCCTTTACAATCAGGCCATTGCCTCTGTAAGGCCCTGGAACGGTTGATAGGCGGAGGGCATGGATGAGGAGGGCCTGCCCTTTTCGCCATCGATGCAGCGTTATGATATTTTTAATATCATTTCGTAGCCTCCTATTAGAAGGAGTCTATCCATGAAGACATTTTCTTTCGATCTTTTGGCGGAAACCGTCAAGAAGCAGCGCAAGGCCAAGGGGATGACCCAGGCGGAGCTTTCCGAGGCCACGGGGATGAACCGATCTATACAATCCGAAGGGACTTACGGCGAAATAAAGGCGAACCGAGGATACGAGCGGTTCCGAAGAAGGGGCATAAACAAGGCAATTTTGGAGATTGCCCTGATAAGCTGCGGTTTTAACCTGCACAAGTACCATTTGAGCAAATTAGCAAAGGCCAATCCGGCCAAGGCTGCTGGATGAATAGCCCCCAAAAACTGCCGAAGAAAGACGAATTTTCTCCGGTTGTGGCTGGTGTGCGCATTTTTTGCCAAAAAGTTATCCACAGCCTTGATGGGTAAGAAAAAGCAGACCCTTTCCGTTTCTTGAAAGAGTCTGCGATTTGCTTTTGGGGTTATTTAACAGCCCCAAAGTTTACTGTTCGCAGCCCTATTGTTGAAAATCAGAAATCCTTCTTCGGCCAGAACAGGGAGAGCTTGTCAATGTGCTCCTCGCTCATGCCCTCGTAGCCGGACTCGGGGTCGGTCCAGGTTCTCGTGGGAGGAACCTTCCACAGGGTGTAGATATTGCCAAAGGGGTCGGAAACGGGGAAGGCGCTGGACCAGGTGTCCTTTTCGGGCATCTCGCCGATGAGCTTGCCGCCCAGGGCAACAATCTCATCCACCGTGGTCTTCGGCGGCTGATCCATATGGATTTCCACCATGAAGGAAATTTCCCGCAGATCACCCTCGTCATAGTGGGCCATGAAGTTCATGTGGCCGGGGACCAGGCCCTCGTAGTCATAGTAGCTGGGGCCGGTGGCAATCAGCAGGCTGGGGTGCGGATCGCCCAGGGGCTTGCCGCCCGCGGTCTCGGGCAGTTCAATCATGTCCCAGCCGAACAGGTCCACCCAGAACTTCTGATAGCGCTTGAAATCCTTATAGCCCATAATGCCAAAACGCATCCGTCCATGCAGGTCCTTCGGCGGGAAGGTCTTGGGCCGACGGCCGATATACTCCGGGATGGGGCCCTGATTTTTCACACCGTTGCGGTACATCTGGGGGTACTCGCGGACATCCCAGTTGTTCTGGTTCTCAGGGGCGTTCCAGTCCAGGTCGTCAGGCGTCTGGGTAACATAGAAGGGGTTGCCCTCAGAGTCTTCCAGAACGGCGTACAGCTTGCCCTCCTCATTAGTATAGGGCTCGGTCAGAACCTTACCCCCGTAGGGAACCACGGCTTTGCAGATATCGGCAATGCTGTTGACCTCAACGATAATCTTGGGGTTGACACCGCCCGCGTTCTTTTTCTTCAGATAGGTATAGTTAAAGGAGGGGAACATGGGCTCCCAGTTGTCCCAGCCCGGGCCGGTAGCGGCAAACATCAGCGGGTCACTTCCGAAAGCGCCCTTGGCGTTTACAATGTCCCAGCCAAATACTTCGGTGAAGAACTTTTTTGCAAGAGCAGCGTCGTCATAGGGAACCACAGACCAACGGACCTGTCCGTGACGGCTGTGGGCCGGGAACTGTCTGCAGGGATGGAAGGAAATATCATAGGGATCGATGTTGGGATCGGGCTCCGCTGGGTCTACATGAATGCGGCGGTTCTGGAAATCGTCGATGAAGGGCTCCTCAAACAGGATAGAGGACGCGCAGTAGGGGCATACCTTGACGGCATCCGCCTCTTCCAGGTCCCAGGCGGAACCGCAGGTATAGCAGGTTTGAATGACCTTTGCCATATAAAAAACTCCTTTTTAAAAATGAGTGTGTTTTCTTCCGGGGCCTCCGCGACGCGGAAGCCCCGGTGCAGTAATAGGATGGAATCGAAATTAAAAGCTCTTGGGGGACCAGAACAGGGAGAGCTTGTCAATGTGCTCCTCGCTCATACCCTTCCAGCCGGACTCGGGATCGGTCCAGGTGCGGGTATCCGGGCACTTCCACAGCTTGTAGACATTGCCAAAGGGGTCGGCCACAGGGAACATGCTGGCCCAGTTGTCGGCCTCGGGAATCTCACCGATGAGCTTACCGCCGAAGGCGAGAATTTTATCCACAGTCACCTTGGGGCTCTCGGTCATACGAATCTCAATAACAAACTCGATATCAGGAACCACTTCCTGATCGGTGTAGGCGGCCATAATATTCATATGGCCGGGAACCAATCCCTCGTAGTCGTAGTAGCTGGGGCCGGTGGCCACAATCAGGGTGGGGTTCTCCGCGCCCTCCCGCTTGCCGCCCGCGCTTCCGGGCAGCTCAATCATATCCCAGCCGAACAGGTCCACCCAGAACTTCTGCCAGCGGCGAAGGTCCTTGTAGTACATGGTGCCGAAGCGCAGACGGCCATGGAGGTCCTTCTCCGGGAACTTCTTGGGGGGACGGCCAATGTATTCGGGGACCTTCCCCTGGTGCTTCAGGCCCTCCCGGTACATCTGGGGGTACTCCCGGACATCGTAGTTGACCTGGTTCTCCGGGGCGCTCCAGTCCAGATTGTCCGGAGTTTGGGTGACGTAGAAGGGATTGCCCTCCGTATCCTCCAGAACCGCGTAGGCAACGCCCTCCACATTCAGGAATTTATCCCGCAGGACCTTGCCGCCGTTGGCGGGTACCCGCTTCAGAATCTCATCCAGGGAGTCTACTTCGACAACAATCTTCGGATGCCGATGGGTGGGATCCTTTTTCTTGGATTCCAGATAGGCATAGGTGAAGGAGGGGAACATGGGCTCCCAATTATCCCAGCCGTCGCCGGTGGCGCAGAAGTAAAGGGGATCTGGATCATCGGCGGTTTCATTTTTTGCAGGAACGATATCCCAGCCAAACACATCCTCATAGTATTTCTTGGCCAGAGCTGGATCATCATAGGCAAGAACGGCTCTGCGAATCTGACCATGGCGGGAATGGGCCGGAAACGCCTTTGCATGGTGGAAGGAGACATCGTATTTGTCCCAGTTGGGATCCGGCAGAATGGGGTCCACGTGGATGCGGCGGTCATCAAAGCTGGTGACGAAGGGCTCCTCAAAAATGACGCTCTTGCCGCAATACGGGCAGACATCCGGTGCCAGTTCCTCTTCAAGATCGTACGCTGTGCCGCAGGTAAAGCAGGTGTAGATTTTTCTCATGGTACATGTCCTTCCTTTTATTTTTATTTGGAACACCAGGCATACCGCCGGGTGCGTCCATTGTTTTGTCATTTCCGGAAGACTCCAAGGGGTTTTAGAGTCTTCCGGAACGCAGCAGCCTTCCGGCGGCACATCCGCGCCGCCCGGCTGCGCGTAATTGAATCAGATGGAGCCAAACAGCTTGGGATCCCAGGTGTCCCAGCCTGCCTCCGCCTCGTCCCAGGTTCTGGAATCCGGGCACTTGGAGAGGACAATCTTGTTTCCGCTGGGGTCCCAGACGGTAAAGGTCGCAAACCAGTTGGCGCTGTCGAATTTCGGAACGTCATCGCCAACCTTGCCGAAGAAATTGGCAACCTCGGCGGCGGTCATGGCAATGGGCACATCCATATGGATTTCCTGCCCGAAGCTGACGGGAGGAAGCTCCGCATCCTCGCAGGAATAGCAGCTCATATTCATGTGGCCGGGTACGCAGCCCTCCCAGGTTTCATAGCTGGGGCCGGTGGCAATCAGGCAGCCGGGGTTGGGGTCGCCGGGCTTCTTGCCGCCGACAGCGGCGGGCAGCTCAAAGAAATCCCAGCCGAACAAGTCAATCCAGAACTTCTGGAACTGCTTGAAATTGCCGGTGTGATAATAAATGGTGCCGAATCTGGGGCGGCCATGCAGGGTTTTACGGGTGTATTTCTTCGGGGCCCGATAGGGATATCGGGAGGTGGGGTCGAAGCTGGACTGATACATCCGGTCGTATTTCCAGGGATTGGTGCGGTCCCACTTGTAGTAGGTCTGGGACTCCGGCTCCCGGAAGGTGACATCCGTGGGAGTCTGCCAGATCAGGAAGGGGTTGCCCTCCGTGTCCTCCAGGGCGGCATACAGCTTGCCGTCCTCCGTATATTTCTCCCGGAGCACCTTTCCGCCGAGTGCGCCGACCTTGCCGCAGACAGCGTCAATGTCGTCCACCTCTACCACAAACTGAGGCCGCTTTCCGGTGGGATCGGCCTCTTCGGGCTTCAGGAAGCCATAGCCCGTGGAGCCAAAGCGGGGCTCCCAATTCGGAAAGCCCGGACCGGTGGCGCACAGCAGCGTGGGGCGGGCCTTATCCTTGTCCGCTTCAATGGGAACCGTATCCCAGTCGAAGACCTTTTCATAGAACTCCCGGGTTTTGGCGTAGTCCGTGTAGTACCGGATAAACCGGCGGACCTGGCCGTGACGGGTTCCGGAGGGGAAGTGCTTTGGATGGTGATAGGCGATGTCATACTTGGGCCAATTGGGATCCGGACCGATGGGGTCTACATGAATCCGCCGCTTCTCAATGCTTCCGCGCCAGGGCTCTACCAGATACTGGGATTTCGGTGCGGAGCAGGAAGGACAGAATTCCGGGCAGTCCTCCTCCTCCAGAGCCATGGGGAAACCGCACTTAAAGCAGGTATAGATATACTTCATTTTGCTTCCTCCTTTGAAAATTCCTTTTGTGCGCATCCACTGATTCGCCAGGGAAGACGCGTTGTGTACTGTATTATCAAATTTGCCTAAAAGCATCTTTGATGGCCCCATTTTTTCAGATAATTTGCTTAATTTCAAGTTATAGATAATGGAAGCTCTTTTGGTATTTGTTATGACTGCGTTCGAAAGTAACAGAATCCGTTACATCTTTGCATAATTGAAAAAGGGAAAACGGCAGTCCGGGCCACGATTTCCCCGAAAAATATCCCTGTTTAAAAATTTACATTATTGTCGAAAAAGGGCGAGACTTTTTGTGAAAAATGGTGTATACTAAAAAGGCTTGGATGCTCCGGAAGATAAAAATGCAGCAGTTTTATCAAAAATATGCACATCGTCGAAAGAAGCTGTGGAAACGAAACTACGTTTTTATCCATAAAAATCAGGCAATCTCTTCTCCGGAGCCGTTTGTGGGAGGGCCTAAAAGGAAATCACTGGAGGTCTGCAATGGAAAATCAATCCACAAAGTCAAAAATCATTGACGCATTTCTCGATATTTTGTCCCAGAAGCCCATCAGCCGGATTACCGTAAAGGATATCGCTTCTGTTGCGGGTATCTCGCACATGACGTTTTACCGGAACTTTCCGGACAAATACGCCCTGATTGGAGAAATCTGCTATGAGGACATGATGCTCTTTTCGAAAATCTATGGCAGAAACGCGGAGTGGAAAAGCATCGTTATCTGCATTTTGAATACCATCCAGAACAACCGGGAGTTTTACAGCAAGGTCTTCCGGGACGAGGATGCCAAAACCGAGTGTCTGAACGCCCTGGCCAGGGTTTCCCTGTTCTTTACAGGGGCCAAGGGCTCCCGCGCCACATATGGAGCCTGGGACGACGCGTTGAGCGATTGGGCCAGACGGGACTTTTCGGGCCCCATCGATGTGGTGTATCGGAATCTGGTAGCGTCGCTCCCACTGTGCGAGATTTTTTCCGGAGAGGACCTGGACAAGGCCATTCGCCAGTTTGAGGTAAATACCCTGGATGATTTCCGCAACCGCCAGAAAAAAGCATAAGTGCTTCCCCGGAAAAGCGGGCCCATTTGGGCAGGTTGAAGAAGTTTTCCGCACATTATCCAAATTTTGGAAATGTGCGGAAAACTTTTTCGTTCATTATGTTGTCAAGCGTTCTCCATTATAACACAAATGTTATAGTCGCGTCTCTTCGTAACAAACGCAATAAGAGGGCGGGCGGATTATAACTTGATGGCCCACGCAAAATTTTTTATAGTAGGGTCATCCAGCAAATCTACCAGAAAACATTCGATTTGATGCTTTATATTAAGCAACTTGTCGATGGCTCACAAAACTTCATGTTTTTGAGGCCCTATTTGAATGCAAAAGTGCAAAGGAGAATGCGTTATGAAGTGTCTTGTTCTGGATTACGGCGGAAGCTCTGTAAAGTATGCCGTTGTGGGTGATGACGCATCTGTAAGCCATAACGGCTCGGCGGCAGCCCCCTTAAATTCCCTGGAGGAATTTCTGGATTCCGCGGCGGCGCTGTACGGAAGCTTTCGGGATGAGGTAGACGGCATTGCCATGAGCCTTCCCGGCTTCATCGACCCGGAAACCGGCATGCACTTCGGCTCCGGTGTGTACGGCTCTATTCTGAAGGGCAAAAACGTGAAGGAGCTTGTGCGGCAGCGCTGCGGCTGCAAGGTCTCCCTGGAAAATGACGGAAAGTGCGGCGCTCTGGCAGAGGCCTGGAAGGGCAGCCTTTCCGATGTCAAAAACGGTGCCGTCCTGGTCCTGGGCTCCGGCATTGGCGGCGGTGTCATCGTGGACGGCAAGGTACTCCACGGAAGAAACACCACAGCCGGTGAATTTTCCTTCCTGCTGACCGGCAGAAGAGAAAATCTTCTTGACGCGGGCTTTGCAAGCGTAGGCGTGATGGGTCTAACCTACGAGGTGTGCAAGCTGAAAAATCTGGATTTGACCGTTCAGGACGCCGCTCCGATGATGCCTATTTTTGAGGCCGCGGTGGGAAACGAGTATCCCAGCTTTGAAGAGCCCCCCAAGAAAATCAAGGCGGACGGCCGGCAGATTTTCCAGTGGGTTGCCGAGGGTGACCCCGCGGCGGTAAAGGCCTACAGGGCGTTTCTGCATTCGCTGGCGATGATCTGTCAGAACATTCAAATCACGGTATCGCCCGACCGCATCGTCATCGGCGGCGGCCTGAGCCGCTCCGATATGCTGCTGGATGACCTTCGGGCAGAGATTGACAAGGTATGCCGGGATTCCATGATTGACGACATGATGAAGGCGGAGGTTGTCCGCAGCAGATATATGAACGAGTGCAATATTCTGGGTGCCATGTATAATTTCATCCAGCAGTATTGCTGAGCAAGAAAGGATGTTGCCAAATGTTTAAGGAAAATTTCCTGTGGGGCGGCGCAACCGCGGCAAACCAGTTTGAGGGTGCCTGGGACGAGGACGGCAAGGGTCCCTCCGTGCCGGATCTATGCACCAACGGCACTCGGGACAAGTCCAAACTCTTTACTCAGACCATCAAGCCGGATTACCTGTACCCTTCCCATGAGGCCGTGGATTTCTATCACCATTATCAAGAGGATATCGCCATGATGGCGCAGATGGGCTACAAGTGCTTCCGGATGTCCATCAACTGGTCGAGAATCTTCCCCACAGGCATGGACAGCGAGCCCAATGAAAAGGGCCTGGCCTTCTACGACAGGGTGTTTGACGAGTGCCTGAAATACGGCATCGAGCCCTTGGTGACACTGTCCCATTACGAAATGCCCCTGGCGCTGGCCCTGGAAAAGAACGGCTGGCTCTCCCGGGATACCATTGATTACTTCCTGCGCTATGTGCAGACGGTTTTTGACCGGTACCAGGACAAAGTCAAGTACTGGCTTACCTTTAATGAAATCAACGCCGGGCAGATGCCCATCGGCGACATTATCTCCACCAGTATGGTGCGCGGCTATGAGGGCCCCATCAACGAGATTCAGCACACGGAGCAGGAGCGCTATCAGGCGCTGCACCACCAGTTTGTGGCCTCCGCCCGGGTTGTCCGACTGGCCCATACCAAGTACCCCCAGTTCAAAATCGGCAATATGCTCACCTTTGTCGTGGGCTACCCCATCAACTGTGACCCGGTCAATATCATGATGGCCTCCAAATATATGCAGGAGATGAACTGGTATTGCAGCGATGTGCAGGTCAAGGGTGCCTACCCCTACTACGCTACCACCATGTGGCGAGACAAGAACATCAACCTGAACATTACCGCCAAGGACCTGGAGGACCTGAAGCAGGGAACCGTGGACTTTATGACCTTCTCCTACTATATGTCCGTCTGCGTGGGACGGGCGGAGGAAGGCACGGCGGTTGACGGCAACATTATGACCGGTATGAAGAATCCCTATCTGCAGGCCAGCGACTGGGGCTGGCAGATTGACCCAACCGGCATCCGGTTTGCCCTGAATCAGGCCTATGACCGGTATCATGTGCCGCTGATGATTGTTGAGAACGGCCTGGGAGCCTTCGACAAAATCGAGGCGGACGGCAGCATTCATGACGACTACCGAATCGACTATATGCGCAAGCACATCGCCCAGATGAAGCTTGCCACCGAGGACGGCGTAGACATCATGGGCTACACCAACTGGGGCTGCATCGACCTGGTCAGCCTGACCACCGGCGAGATGCGCAAGCGCTATGGACAGATTTTCGTAGAGAAATACGACGACGGAACGGGTTCTCTGAAGCGCCGCAAAAAGGATTCCTTTGACTGGTACGCGAACGTCATCCGGACGAACGGCGCGGAGCTCTGATGCTGAACAAAACAACGAACGGGGGGAACGATATGGCAGAAACGATTCTGAAAGCAGAGCATATGTTCAAGGAATTCGGCGCGACAAAGGCGGTTACGGATGTCACAATCGAGCTGAAAAAGGGGATGGTTCTGGGCCTTGTCGGTGAGAATGGCTCCGGAAAGTCCACCCTGTCCAGCATGATTGCCGGTGTCTACCCGCCTACCAAGGGCACCATGACCTACAAGAGCAAGCCCTATAAGCCCGGTTCCGTACTGGAGGCCCGAAAGGCGGGCATCCAGTATCTGACCCAGGAGCAGGGCACCATTGATGGCATGACCGTCGCCGAGAATATGTTTCTTGGCGAGGAGGACCGTTTCGGAAAGCATGGCATGGTGGATATCCGCCAGGTAAACGCCCACGCGAAGCAGATTCTGGAAGCCAACAATCTGCGGGATGTAGACCCTGCCCACAAAATTGACGACTATTCCTTCGAAGACAGAAAGATGATTGAAACGGCCAGAGCCCTGAGCAAGCAGCCGGATATCCTGATTATCGACGAGACAACCACGGCCCTGTCCAAGAAGGGCGTGGAGCGAATCTACGAAATTATCGAAGAGCAGACCGCGAAGGGCACCGCAATCCTGATCATCTCCCACGACCTGGCAGAGGTTCAGAAGCTGTGCGATGAAGTTGTCATTCTCCGGGACGGCGTGTACATCGATACCCTGCGGGGAGAGGACATCAACCCCGACAACATGCGCCAGAAAATGATTGGCCGGGAGCTGGAGGGCTCCTATTACCGGGATGACTTTGTGTGCAGCTACGATGACGAGGTTGTGCTCTCGGTAAAGGACCTGAGTGTGGACGGCCTGTTTGAGGATATCAGCTTTGACCTGCACAAGGGCGAAATTCTGGGCATCGGCGGCCTGTCCGACTGCGGCATGCACGAGGTGCTGAAAACCGTCTTCGGTGCCATCAAGCCCACCCAGGGCACGGTGACGCTGTGCCGGGACAATGTAAAGCTGACCAGCACGACCACCTCCGTGCGGCATAAGGTTGCCTATATTCCAAAGGACCGGGACAAGGAATCTCTGTTCCAGCCCACCAGCATTCAGGATAACATTGTGGCCTCCTGCCTGGACAAAATCAAAACCGGTCCCTTTATCTCCCCGCGGGCAGAGCGAAAAATGGCCGCGGAGGAGGCCAAGAAGATGGAAGTCAAGATGCAGAACGTATCCCAGATGGTCAAGGCCCTTTCCGGCGGCAACAAGCAGAAGGTGGTTCTGGCCAAATGGCTGGCCAATGACTCCACGGTTTTCATTATGGACTGCCCGACCCGCGGCATCGACGTGGGCGTGAAGGCGAAAATTTACCGGCTGATGGAGGGCTTCAAGCGCGACGGCATCTCTGTTTTGATGGTTTCCGAGGAAATGATGGAACTGATCGGCATGGCCGACCGCATCATCACCATGAAGGACGGAAGACGAACCGGAGAGTTCACCAGATCCGAAAACCTGGGTGAAGCGGACATCATTCAGGCCATCATTTGATTGGAGGTATATGCTATGCGTGATAGAATTCGAAAGATTGTCCCCATCGCGGGCCTGCTGATTCTGATTGTGCTGTTTTCCCTGACCACAAACGGAAAGTTCTTTACCTGGCGGAACGCCCAGAACATTGTCATGCAGGCATCCATTGCTCTGGTTGCCGCCGTGGGTACCGTGTTTGTAATGGCCCATAACAACCTGGATTTTTCCCTGGGCGGTGCCTGCGCGCTATCCAGCGTACTGGCCTACCTGTGCTCCGGCGGAAATTTGTGGCTGTTCTGCCTGCTGGCCGTTGTGTTTGGCATTCTGTGCGGCCTGTTTACGGCAGCGGTCCATATCTTTGGCCGTGTTCCTGCGTTTATGGGCGGCATGTGCCTGATGTTCGCCGGCCGCGGCATTGCCCAGACGGTTTCCGCGACGCAGAACATGATGGTGACCAAGGCCGCCAAGCTTAATAACATCTGGGTCTTCCTGGCTGTGATTGTGGTTGTGTATGGCGCAGGCTATTTCGTGTTCAACTACACGAAAATCGGCAAATATCAGAAGCTGATTGGCACCAATCCCAATGCGACAGAGCTCAGCGGCATCAACGTCAACAAATACAAAACCATCGCCTTCGCCATCAGCGGAGCCACATTGGGCATTGCCTCCTGTCTGACCCTTTCCCGGAGCCTGGCCGTAACCGGCAATACGGGCCTGAATCTGGAAACCGACGTTCTTCTGGCACTGAGCCTGGGCGGCATCTCCATGTCCGGCGGCTCCGCGACCAGAATGCGCTCCGCCATCATCGGCGTGCTGACCTATTACATTTTAAACAACGGTATGCTTCTGTGGGGCATGAACCCGGACTATGTGGATATTGTGAAAGCAGTATTCTTCCTTGCCACGGTTTCAATCTCTATTGACCGCTCTGAGTACGATCTCATTGCGTAAATAAGAGGAAACAAATACAATATTATATATGGAGGAAACGTACATGAAAAAGATTCTCGCGTCACTTCTGGTGCTGGCAATGGTTTTTGCCATGGCTGCCTGTTCCAGCCAGGGCTCCCAGACAACCGCCGCGCCCACTGCCAACAACGCAACTTCCGCTGCCTCTGAGAGCGGTACATCGGATGAGACCCGGCACAAAATCGGCATGATCTGGTACGGCAACACCGATGCCATGGGCGGCACCTTCTATGCCTGGGCCAATCACGCCGCGGAGCTGCTGAATGTGGACCTGGTATGGCACCTGGGTGACTTCACCACCGAGGCCGAGCTGGCCGCTGCCGAGCAGATGATCACCGCCGGCTGCGAGGGCATCTACTTCATCCCCATGGATACCGCCGCAAACCTGCAGGTCGGCAACGCCTGCATGAACGGCAACGTCTACTGGGCCATTTCCAACCGTGATATTCTCGACGAGGATATTAAGCAGACCTGCTACGCCAACCCCTATATGGTTACCCACATCTGGGATGCCAGCTATCAGCTGGCAAAGGACATGGTCAAGGTTCTGGCTGACCAGGGCATCAAAAAGGTCTGCATGATCTCCGGCGACCCCAAGGATGCCATGATGGTGGAGCGGAACAACGGCTTTAAGGACGGCTGCGCTGAGTATGGCATTGAGATTCTGGGCACCTTCCAGTCCGACACCGACGCGAAGGTCATCACCGACGGCGTTTCCAACTTCCTGACCCTGTATCCCAACATGGAGGCCATTCTGGCCGTTTCCGGCACCGCCGGTGTCGGTGAGGCCATCATCTCCACCCTGGAGGGTTCCGGCAGAGAGGCCGGCTCCATCAAGCTTGCCACCTTCGATACCTTCGACGGCAACAAGGAGGCCTTTGAAAAGGGCTGGCTGGCCACCTGCTGCGGCGGCTACACCTCCGAGTGCCTGGTTTCCTTCCTGTCCCTGGTCAACCGGGTAAAGGGCAATGCCGCTCCCGAGCAGCCCATGAAGCTGGCCCTGACCCCCATCATGATCACCAGCGTAGAGGAAATGGAGATCTTCTCCGAGTACGTTGACAACCCCGAAATCCAGCTTTACAGCGACGAGGACATCCTGGCCATGGTGCAGCCCGCCTGCGATGAGGCCTACTACCAGAGCGTTCTGGACGGATGGACCATCGACTTCGTCAAGCAAGCTGTCGGTAAGTAATCACAGCTCCCATTCTCCGGGAAGCGGCTGAAAGGCCGCTTCCCAGGAGAACCGCTTCCTCGGAAGCACATCGAAAAAAGCCGGAAATAATTCATTGTAATTCTTTCCAGTCAAGAAAGGCGAGGGTACTCTTTCATGAAGAAAGTAACAAAGTATATTAAAGATTACGCGCTTGCGGTTGCGGCTCCCGCAATTCTGATGTTACTCCTTGTTTTGGTCTCTCCGGAGACCAGAAGCTGGAAAGCAATTGGAAATGTGCTTCTGCAGTCCCTGGCACCGGCCGTACTTGGGTGGGGCGTGCTGCTCAATATGCAGGTTGGCAACTGGGATTTTTCCGTAGGCGCAAGAATTGTACTGATCAGTATTCTGGCAGGCAATCTGGCCATGGCCCTTACCCAGTCCATGGGCCTGAGCGCGGTAGGCTTCGTGATTCTGCTCGCCCTGCTGTGCATTGCCATCGGCGCGCTGCTGGGTGTCATCGTTGGCGCGGCCTACTACTTCATTCAGATTCCGACGCTGATTGTAACCATCGGTCTGATGCTCATTATGGAGAGCATCACCAGAATTATCTATGGCGGAGCAGGCATCCACATCGGTGTCAGCTATATGCTCCTGGGCAATTTCCCGGCAAACGTGATTCTGTTCATGGTGATTTTCGTATTTGCCTCCATGATGTATTACAAGCGGAAGCTCGGCTACAGCATCCGCGCCGTGGGCAGTAACCCCAACGTTGCGAAAACCAACGGCATCAATCCGAAATACACGAAGGCGCTGGCTCTGGCGGTTTCCGGCGTGTTTGCCGGTCTCTACTCCCTGATGAGCCTGAGCTCCACCGGCGTTCAGGCGGCGGTTCAGGGCACCATGGGAAGCGCGGTCTCCGTTTTCGATGCCATGATGTGTGTGCTCATCGGCATGTCCATCGCCGGAAAGGGCAATATCATGTTTGGCATCTTCTCCGGCGCGGTCGTAGCACAGGTCCTGAAAATGGGCATGATGGCCGTCGGCCTGCCAACAACCTTCAACAAGGTCGTCATCGGCGTATTCGTGGTCCTGTTCATGGTCGGCTCTTCCCGGTCAGACCTGCTGCAGAAGCTCTTCCCCAAAAAGAAAACCGGGGCAGCCGCCTGACACCGGATCGGAATCACCGAGCGAGAAGCGGCAGCATGGGATCATGTCCCGAAACTTGAATATCTCCCATGCAGTCTGTGGGAGGTATGTTCTAAATGTGGACATATTTTGATTTTTGGGAGCTGCTGCGCAATATGAATCCCCGAAAACTGGAGCTTGCCAAAAGCTTTTTACTCTGGCTGACCGATCAAACGATTTAATTTCTGTGTTTTCGTAAAAATTCCACAGCCCCTCCCCACCTTGTGGAAAAGGGCTGTGGATTTTTCGTTCAATACTGCGCCGCCTCGGCGCTCTTGAGCTGCAATTGCAGCCTGTCCGCAATCAGGGCAATGAACTCACTGTTCGTGGGCTTTCCCTTGGTGTTGCTCACCGTGTAGCCAAAGAAGCTTTGCAGGGTGTCCAGGTCCCCCCGGTCCCAGGCGACTTCTATAGCGTGGCGAATGGCCCGTTCTACCCGGCTTGGGGTGGTCTGGAAGGTCTTGGCCACCTGGGGGTAGAGGACCTTGGTGATGGCGTTGATGACATCCATATCGTCCACGGCGATGATGATGGCCTCCCGCAGGTACTGGTAGCCCTTGATATGGGCGGGAACGCCGATTTCGTGGATGATGTTGGTTACCATGCTTTCGATGCTGGTTTTGTCCGCGCGGCGGGGCGCGGGGCTCCGGAGGCTCTCCCCACCCCGGATTTCCTCCATGCGCTCCACCAGCACGGTCATATCACAGGGCTTCAGCATCAGATACCGAACGCCCAGATTGGCGGCTGCCGCGGAAACATAGTCCGTTACAAAAGCGGAGGTTGCCAGCGTAACCGGCTTCCGGTCCAAAGCGCCCATGGCCTTGAGAACGCTGAGTCCATCCTGCTTGCTGAGCATCAGGTCCAGGACCAGGACCTCCGGCTTGCGCTCGTTTACCAGGCGAATGGCCTGTTCCCCGTCACTGGCCGTACCCACAACCTGGAACCCCTCCGCACGCTGCAGTGCCGATGTAAGTCCGGCACAGAACTCCTCCGAACTATCCGCTATCAACACAGTTGTTTGATGTTCCATACATTCCTCTCCTGTCCACTTGAAAATACCCCATGTGCGGCGTTCCCGCCGTGTGCGACAACAATAATTTAGCACAAAGGCCGCCATTTTGCAAGGCTGTTTCGCAACATTCGTTCGTGATAAATCGACGAATTTTCGTTTCAAATCGAATATTACGAACAAAATCGCCACTTTTCGACAAATTGTCGTAAAAAACGCGCAGATTGACGGAAATACCCGTTTGTAGTAAAATAGTTCCAAAATCAATTTTAGGAAAGGAACATCTGCCATGTTAGACCGTACCAAGGCCCTCTGCGCATTCCTGGATGCCTCCCACAGCCAGTACCACGCCCGGGCTTACCTGGAGGAAATTCTGAAAAAAGAGGGCTATACCGCCCTGCCCGAAGCCGACCACTGGACCCTTGCCCCCGGAGGGAAGTATTATGTAACCCGCGGAGGCAGCGCCGTTCTGGCCTTCCGGGTGCCGGAGGGGGAGGCAAAGGGCTTTCTGATCAGCGCCGCCCATACGGACCGCCCCGCCTTTAAGCTGAAGGAAAACGGGGAGCTGGAGGGGACCTATCCCCGCCTTGCCGTGGAGCGCTATGGCGGGCAGCTCCTGGCCCCCTGGCTGGACCGGCCCCTGAGCGTCGCGGGCCGGGTGCTGGTGGAGACGGAGCAGGGGGCCCAGAGCCGCCTGGTGGACATCGACAGGGACCTGCTGCTGATTCCCAACGTAGCCATCCACATGAACCGCCAGGCCAACGACGGCTACAAGTGGAACCCAGTAACGGATGTGCTCCCGCTGCTGGCAAGCCCCGAGAGCAAAGGCCGGTTTGCCGCGCTGCTGGAAAAGGAGGCCGGGGGCAAGGTTCTGAGCCACGACCTGTTCCTGTACATCCGGCAGAAGGCCAGCGTCTGGGGCCTGGACGAGAGCTTCCTGTCCTCCGCGGCGCTGGACGACCTGGAGTGCGTCTGGGGCTGCTTCCGGGGCTTCCTGGCCGCCGGAACCGGCGCTTCCATCCCCGTCTTTGCCGCGCTGGACAGCGAGGAGGTGGGCTCCTGCTCTGCCCAGGGTGCCGCCTCCACCCTGCTAAAGCAAACCCTTCACCGCATCGCCGCGGCCCTGGGCCAGGAGGAGGACCGACTGCTCGCCCAGTCCTTCCTGGTCAGCGCCGACAATGCCCACGCCCAGCACCCCAACCATCCGGAGCTGGCGGACTCCGGCAACGCCCCCAAAATGGGCGGCGGCATCGTTGTGAAGTTCAACGCCAACCTGAAATACTGCACCGACGGCTACAGCGCCGCCCTGTTCCGCACCGTCTGCCGGAAGGCCGGGGTGCCCACCCAGGACTACTATAACCGCCCGGATATCCCCGGCGGCAGCACCCTGGGCTGCATCTCCATCGGCCAGGTTTCCGTCCCCACGGTGGACATCGGCCTTGCGCAGCTGGCCATGCACAGCTGCTACGAAACCGCCGCCGTGGCCGATGCCATCTACCTGGAGGATGCCATGACCGCCTACTTCGGCCTGACCCTCACAAGAGACGAAAACGGGTTCACACTGGAATAAAAAGGCTTCCCCAGGGGAAGCCATATTTAGGAGGCGATTTTGTGAAAAAAACACCGATTTATATCACCGGCCACCAGCATCCGGATACGGACTCTGTGGCCTCTGCCATTGCCTATTCCTTTTTCAAGCGCTCCCTGGGCACCCCGGCGGTGCCCTGCTGCCTGGGGAAGCTGAACACCGAGACCAAATACCTTCTGGGCCGCTTCCACTTCCCCGAGCCCCAGCTGCTCACCGACGGGCGGATTACCGTAGGGGAGGTTGCCATGGACCCGCCCACCTACATCTCCCCGGACACAACCATTTTTGAATGCCTGCAGCAGATGCAGCAGGGGAACCGGACCTACTGCGGCGTAGTGGACGAAGAGAAAAAGCTCATCGGCATGGTGACCAAATCCGACATTTCCGTCATCGGCCTGTACGATACCGCCCGCTCCATTGCCATCATGGCCCAGACCCCTCTGGAGAACTTCCGCAAGACTCTGGATGGCCGGGTCATCTATGACGACCCGGAGATGGAGCTCAACGGCAAGGTCAGCGTCATCGCCATGACGGAGTTTGCCCGGCTTTCCAGCTACGATGTGGCCGGGCGAATCGTCATCTGCGGCTGTGACCCGGAGGCCCAGAAGCAGGTCATCTGCCAGGGCGCGGGGCTGCTGGTGGTGGTGTGGGCAGAGGAAATCCGGCCCGATGTGGTGGCCTTGGCCAAAAGTCACCACTGCCCCATTATCATCTCCGGACACGGGGCCATGAACACCACCCGTTACGTCTACTTTGCCCCCTCCGCCAGCATGATTATGAAAACCGAGCTGGTGCGCTTCACCTCCACCGAGCTTGCCGAGGATGTAAGCCGGAAGATGATGCAGTCCCGGTATCATATCTATCCCGTGACCGACCCGGAGGGCCATCTGACGGGCTATGTCTCCCGGTATCACATCATGCAGGCCCCCAGCAAAAAGCTGATTCTTGTAGACCACAACGAATTTTCCCAGTCCGTTCGGGCCATTGAAAAGGCCCAGGTGCTGGAGGTCATTGACCACCACCGGATCAATGACTTCTCCTCCCAGTACCCTGTCCAGTTCCGGAACGAGATTGTGGGCTCCACCTGCACCATTGTGGCCACCATCTTCCGGGAAAACCAGATTCCCATCCCCGTGGAGCTGGCTGGGCTCATGCTGGGTGCCATTTTGTCGGACACCCTGAACTTCCACTCCCCCACCACCACGGAAAAGGACCGCACCACCGCCAATATTCTGGCCGCCATCGCGGACCTGGACATTGAGGACTTCGCCACCGAGCTCTTCACCGCCACCGCCTCCAAGGCCGACGGAAACCCCTCCGAGCTGATCAAAACGGACATGAAGATTTTCGAGGTGTCCGGCTGCAAGCTGTCCATCTCCCAGGTGATTTTAGCCTCCATGGAGGACCTGCACCTGGAGGCCGGGGACATTCAGAACGCCCTGGACGTGTTCGCCGAAAAGAAGGACCTGGACCTGTCCGTGCTGGCCTTTACCAGCATCCAGGAAAACGGCTCCGTTCTCTATTTCGGCGGCAACCGCACCGCCTGGGCCCAGGAGGCCTTCCCGGAGGACCCCGCCCGCGAGCGCACCTTCCACCGCGGCCTCCTCTCCCGCAAGCAGCAGCTGCTGCCAAAACTGACCGCGGTCATTGAAAAATACGCATAAAAATCGGGCCCGTTAAAACCATCCACGTTTTTAACGGGCCCGAATTCTATGCCGAAATTTCCGTCAAAATCTCAATTTGTGCAAATAACCCAAAAATAAAACCATAAATTCGTGCAAGTAATCCCTAAATTTTCTTGCTAAATCGTGCAGGTTATGGGAACATGCGGCGCTTTTTACTTTTCTATTCTCCGGCTCAGGTCGAAGACGCTGATGGTGCTGCCGCCGCAGGTGCTGTGGCCCAGAAGATACCGGACGGACAGCGGGATGTTTCGGCTCAGCCAGGGGCTGCCGGACCGGTCGTCGTCCGGCACCAGGCGATAGACCAGGGGGTATTGCGCCTCAATGGCGCTGTATACCGCGGCCTTGTCTCCGTAGCGCTGCAGGTCCCCCCGGTAGCGGCCATAGAAGCTGTCGCTCATCATAAAGTACCGCTTTCCGGCGTACTCCGCCTTGGGTCGGATTTCCCCGTCGGCCCATTCAAAGGCATCGGAAAGGTCCGTATAGTCCGCCGGGGCAAAGGGGGTATAGCCCTCGTAGAGGGTGTTCTCCGGGGTGATGCCCATGGCGCTCACCGCCTCCAGGGAACGGTTCCGGGTGTCCGGAACGGTCAGCGCCTTGGTCTCCGTCAGGCCGGACAGCAGGACATTTCCCCCCAGCAGGCAGGAGAGCACCATTGCCGCGGCCCCCAATGGCTTCCACTGGTTCCGGGCCCAGAGGACGGTCTGCCCCAGGCCGACCCCTGTGAGAATCAGATAAAACGGATAGGCGGGAAGCCCCCACCGGGACCAGTGGAGCTTCAGAACGCTGATGCACACCCAGAAAATGGCCCCCACCGCCAGGCACAGGCTGTCCCGCCGCCGCTGCCAAAGGAGGCTTCCCAGTCCAATCCCCGCAAACAAAAGGCTGATTCTTCCAACCGCGTCGGCGATATCCATCAGGTAAAATCCGGCGTTCCCCCAGAAGGACAGCCCGTCCGCCCCCAGGTGGTTGGGTCTTGCCTCCCGGATGACGTTGGCAAGCACCGTCCGGTATTCCAGAATCAGGTTTGGCCCTATCACCGCCACGGCCATTCCCGCCAGAAGCGCGCTGAGAATGCCGTATTTCAGAATATCCCAGGGGCGTTTGTCCACCCGCAGGGCTCTGTAAATCACCGCCAGCGCCAGTGGAAGACACAGAATGGCCCCGTTGTATTTGACGGTCACGCACAGGCCGATGAGCGCTGCCCCGGAAAGCAGCGCTTTTTTGCTGCCGGAACGCAGATACCGCAGCATACACCAGGAAAAGAGCACCACAAAAAAGGTCAGAACCACATCCGGATCCGCCAGGGTGGAATACCGCAGAAAGACCGGCAAAAATCCCACTCCCAGCCCGGCAAACAGCGCCACCGGGCAGCGGAACCGGAAGGGCTTTTCCCGCAGCACATCCATGGCAAACAGAGAAACCAGGGGAATCAGCGCCGTTCCAAAGGCGGCCGCCAGCATACGGCCCACAATGTAAAAGGCGGTCATGTGCTCTGAAAACGCCTGATAGGCCGGCACCCCGTAGCGGATTCTGGAAAAGATGGCAAACAAAAGGGCATCGCATTTGATTTCAAAATGGTCCGGCCGGTCAAAGGAGGCCGCCATCCAGGAATGCCGGGAGAGCATATCGATGGCATAGTCCACCGTTGCCGATTCGTCCGGGTGCAGCAGCAGCGGATATCCCCAGAAGCAGCCCACAACCCGGGCAATTCCCCCGGCCAGCGTCAGCGCCAACAGCGCGGTCCAAAAAATGTTTCGTTCTCTTTTTTCCATGATTTGACGTTCGAATGCACCCAAAGAAACAGGGCACTCCCTTTCTTCGCGGTTTTTTCAGCCGCTCGAATATTAACCGATATTGGTTAATACCAATATACACTATGTTCGGTTACTATTCAAGGGGAAAGGAGTGTTTTCCCCAAAATGATTTCCTATAATAACTTATGGAATGTCCTGAAAATGCGCGGAATTTCCCAATACGCGCTGATAAAAGATTACCATATCAGCCCCGGCCAGCTGACCCGTCTCAAACGGAACGAAAGCGTCAGCACCCACACCATCGAGACCTTCTGCCGCATTCTCCGGTGCCCGGTAAGCGCCATCATGGAATACCTGGAAGACGAAACCGGCCTGCCGCCGGACGGCTGGGAACCCCCACATCCAAAATAGTCCGGCTTGCGCTGGGCTTTTTCTTTGCCTTGAAACATTTGATTTTTCAATTGAAGATAGGGCAAAATTATTGTATAATGGGAATGATAATCCACACAGGACAATTGCATGCGTTACGATTTTATGAGCAAATTGTTTCATGCAAATCAAGCAGGGAGGCGGAAAGATGCATCTGATAAGTGTTCAAGCCGGAAATTTCAAGGGATTCAAAAGCCTGGACCTGGCTGTTGGCGGGAAAAACGCAGTGATTTTTGGAATCAACGGAACAGGAAAATCCTCTGTATTGGCTGCAATCAATTATGTGTTTTGGAGATGGCTCAATCCAATCAATCCGTCGCAAAGCATCGCCTACAAGTCGCTGACCCCTGAAAAAATTCATTATGGCTGCTCCCAGCAGCTTGTCCAGGCGACATTGGAGCTGAACGGTCAAAGCTATACTCTGTATCGGGTTTATTCCAAGGCCCGCCCAGGGAAAAACGCGGTTGCAACTTACAGCCGAAAAGAATACGAGCGGTTTGTAAAGGATTTCGTCGAGCTATATCTACGGGATGACGAAACGGACATGCCAATCTATGTAAGCTATGGTACCAACCGTTCGGTGCTGGATATTCCGCTGAGAATTCGAACCAAGCATCAATTTTCGAAAGTTGCGGCTCTGGAACATGCCACCGACAACAAATTAGATTTCAGAACCTTTTTTGAATGGTTCCGCAACCAGGAAGACATTGAAAATGAGCACATCCGTGAGTCGGGAGATACCAACTACCATGACCGCTGTTTGGAAAGCGTCAGGACGGCGGTTCAATCGATGCTGGATGGCTTTACGGATTTGAGGGTGAAGCGAAATCCTCTGCGAATGGTGGTCAAAAAGGCGGGCGCTGAAATTCAGGTTGATCAGCTTTCTGATGGCGAAAAATGTACGCTTGCGTTGTTCGGCGACCTCGCGCGGAGAATCGCAATTGCAAACCCAAGCAGAGAAAATCCGCTGCATGGAGCTGGCATTGTTTTAATTGATGAAATTGAATTGCACATGCACCCTCAGTGGCAGAGAACAGTTCTTAAAAATCTCCAATCCGTTTTTCCCAATATTCAGTTTATTGTGACAACACACTCTCCACAGGTTCTCGGAGAAGTCGGTGAGGATTTTGCGGTCTTTAAGCTGTATGGCCACGAGGACGGCGATATTGGCGTTGAAACCGTTTCTACCTATGGCAAGGATTCCAACGCAATCCTGAAAACCGAAATGGACACAACCGTGCGTACCCAGCCCATTTTGGATAAGTTCCAGGAGTTCTACAGCACATTAGATGCCCAGAAGTATACGCAGGCGCAGAAAATATTGGATGATTTAAGCGCTTTGGTGGGCGAGGACTCCGACATCACAGGAATGCAGATTCAGCTGGATATGGACCAGATTTGAGGGCAGCTTATGATAGAAATCAAGAAAGAACAGGAGCCGTCTGAATTAATCACGCACCGCAAAACCGCATATGCCACCTATGAGAACATGCCTGTGGAAACGCATCAGGCCGTGCTGAACAGTCTGATGCATGAGCAGGGGTTTCTCTGCGCCTACTGTATGCGCAGAATTCCCCAGAAGGGCCGGATCCCCTCAGCAACCATTGAGCACTGGGATCCGCAGAGCCAAACGGATACAACCAAGGCCCTGGATTACAAAAACATGCTTGCCGTCTGCAATGGCAACCGGGGCAGCGAAGTGCGCTATCTAACATGTGACGCAAAGAAGCAGAGCACCGCAATCAGAGTAAATCCGCTGAACCCCGCCACATTGAAAACAATTTGCTATCAAAGCGATGGGACCATCTATTCGGAGGATGCGGATATCAACACTGACTTGAACGTCACTTTAAACTTAAATTGCAACCGGTTCGGGCTGGTTGATAGCCGCCGGGATGCCCTGCAAAGAATGCTGAAAGAGCTACAAGCAAAGCATTCCTCAGGGGACATCAAACGGTATTGCGCAAAGCTGCTGAACGCATATCGGGAGAATTCCCCCAAAACGCCCTATGTAGGTATTTTAATACACTGGCTGGAAAGGCACTGCTGAGTACATAGCGTCGTGTCTAACCAGGTATCCATTTTTCGCTTGTCCCAGATATGAAAGGAGCGCTTCCCATGGCTGAATATGAGGTTGTCCACGAAATTCAGAATCTGTGCCGGAACAATCAGATGCGGGATGTGTATATTGAGGAGGTCACCTGTGAGGACCCGGAAAAATATGTCCGGGGGCTTTTGAAGGGGAAAAATATGGAGCTTTCCGTGGATGTGCAGAGTGAGAACACCCTGACCATCCATACCGTCACCGATGGGCTGATGGAGAAATTTCTGTTCACCCGGCTGTAAATTTACGAAATTTTCAAAAATATTTTTGGAAACAGGGCGGCTTTGGGCTTTTCTTTTGCAATCAAATGTGCTATAATCAAGAAAAAGACCCGTGGAGGTGGCCTTATGCCCAGAACCAGCAACAAAGCCGAAAAAATCGTAGAGTTCGTCAATGCCTTTATTGCGGAGAACGGCTATTCCCCCTCTGTCCGGGAGATTGGCGAGGCCGTGGGCCTGCGCTCCACCGCTTCCGTGAGCTACCACCTGCAGGCATTGCAGGAAAAGGGCGTGTTTCAGGCCCCGGAGGCCAAGGGCCGCAAGCGGGCGCTGGTGACAGGGGCCCGGCCCGGGCAGATTCCGGTAATCGGTGTGGTAACCGCCGGTCTGCCTATTCTGGCGGTGGAAAACCAGGAGGGGACCATTCCCTGGGAGGACCCCGGCTGCTTTGCCCTGCGGGTGCGGGGTGACAGCATGGTAAACGCCGGAATTCTCAGCGGCGACAAGGTCATTGTCCGCCCCCAGTCCACCGCCGACGACGGTCAGATTGTGGTTGCCATGATTGACGAGGAGGCCACCGTCAAGCGTCTGCGCCGGAGAGACGGGCACATCTGGCTTATGCCCGAAAACGAGAACTATTCCCCCATCGACGGCACCAACGCCCAGATTCTGGGCCTTGTAAAGGGTGTCGTCCGGGAGTATTAAATTTGTCTTTTTGACACGAAAAAAAGTTCTTGACAAACGGACAATTCTGGTGTATAAAGATACCAAGTTCAAAAGACAAACCGAAGACGCGGAAGTAAAGCTGCAAGCGCATCCACAGAGAGTCCCGCAGAGCTGAGAGCAGGGCGAAAAGCGGAGCAGCAAATGGGCCGCCGAGGGCAGGGAGAACGGATTTCCTAGTATCCTCTGACGCAATGCCTGCGTTATTGGGCAGACGGTGTGTTGGCACCGTGCTGAGCGGTCGATTTGCAATCGGCAAACAAGGTGGTACCGCAGAATTTGTAAGTTCTGTCCTTGTTCCCCCGGTAGGGGGAGCAAGGACTTTTTTGTTTTTCCGGGAAAGGAGCCCCATATGAAACATCCAGGCAGACGATGGTGAAACGGAAATTTTTCCGAATAAAAATCCACACTATCCATCATTGATTGAATAAAGGAGTATGATTATGAAAAAGTTTCTGTCTGCGCTTGCCGCCCTGTCTATTCTGACTGCCGCCCTCTCCGGCTGCGGCTCCTCCGCTTCTACCACCACAACTACCGCCGCCACCACCGCCGCCGTCACCGAGGCTGCCGCCCAGGGAAACGGAAGCGAATACAAGGTCGCCATCGTCCAGCAGCTGGACCACACCTCCCTGGATGAAATCCGCCTGGCCATGGAGGCCGAGCTGGACAAGAAGGCCGCCGAAAAGGGCATCACCATTACCTACAAGGAATTCAACGGCCAGAACGATGCCACCGTTCTGAACCAGATTGGCGCTCAGGTGGTCTCCGACCGGTATGATGCCATCCTCCCCATTGCCACCCTGGCCGCCACCACCATGGCCACCGCCACGGAGGAATACCGGATTCCCGTCATCTACGCCGCCATCTCTGACCCCGCCTCCTCGGACCTCACCGGCATCCCCAACGTCACCGGCACCTCCGACGCGCTGAACACCCAGTTCATCCTGGATATGATGCTGGCCGCCCAGCCGGATATTGAGACCGTTGGTCTTCTCTACTCCAACAGCGAGGTAAACTCCGTCACCCCCATTGCCGAAGCCAAGGCTTACCTAGACAGCAAGGGCATCGCGTACCTGGAAAAGACCGGCAACTCCACCGACGAAATCCTCACCGCCGCCAGCGCCATGGTGGGCCGGGTCCAGGCCGTCTTCACCCCCACCGATAACGTGGTCATGGCCGCCGCCAGCGCCGTGGCAGAGATTCTCACCGATGCCGGCATTCCCCACTACACCGGTGCCGACTCCTTTGTTACTGCCGGTGCCTTCACCACCTGCGGCGTCAACTACACCGAGCTTGGCACCTACACCGCCGGTATGGCCGTGGACATTCTCCTGGGCGGTGCCATCCCCGAGTACCACGTGATGGACGGCGGCATCATCACCGTCAACACCGACACCGCCAAGGCCCTGGGGATTGACTACAGCGTCTTTTCCACCATGGCCGGGACTGTGAAAGAGGTTACCACGGAGTGATGGCAAAAGAATAATAATTATGGATTGGCTCCCCTGAAAGGTATAGAGGCCGTTGCCGCTCGCGGCTTACGGACTCTTAATGCAGAGCGGAGCTGGCCCGGCGATAGCCGGGTCTGAGGGGTCCGGCTTTTCACCGGAAAAGCCTCCGCCGAAGGCGGAATGTAGGCCTGGATATCCCAAAAGCTTAGTATTTGCGCCTTGCGGCGCAAGGCTTGGCCAAGAAGGCCAAGCCGGACCTCTCAGTCAGCTTCGCTGACAGCTCCCCTTTCAGGGGAGCCAACCGCCTCCAATCAAATCCATTTCAAAGGAGCAACCAACATGATTTCATCTGCCGTGATTCTCAGTGCCCTGGAACTGGGGTGTGTTTACGCTCTGGTGGCGCTGGCGCTGTTTTTGAGCTACAAGACCCTGAATATCGCCGATATGACCACCGACGGTGCCTTTACCCTGGGGTGTGCCGTGTCGGCGACGGTTTGCGTCGCGGGGCACCCCTGGCTGGCCCTCCCCGCCGCTATGCTGGCCGGGGCCGCGGCAGGGTATATCACCGCCTTTTTGCAGACCAAAATGCGGATTCCCTCCATTCTGGCGGGAATTATCACCAACACAGGGCTCTACACCGTAAACCTGGCGGTGATGGGTTTCTCCTCCAACGTCAGTATGCTGAAGGCCACCACCGTTTTCATGATGTTAAAGCCCGCCCTGGGCACCTTTTACCGCCTGATTCCCGCCGCGGTGCTGGCGCTGCTGGCGGCTGCCCTTCTGGTGCTGTTCCTGAAAACCCGCTTAGGGCTTTCCATCCGGGCCACCGGCGACAACCCGGATATGGTCCGGGCCAGCTCCATCAATACGGCCTTTACCGTTACCGTGGGCCTGTGCCTGGCCAACGCCCTGACGGCCCTGTCCGGCGCTGTGCTGGCCCAGTACCAGAAGACCGCGGACATCAATCTGGGCACCGGCATGGTGATCATCGGCCTTGCCTCCCTGATTATCGGGGAAACCCTGACCCGAAAGGGCTGCATCGGCCTCAAGGCCTTCGGTGCCGTGGTGGGCAGCATTCTCTACCGGTTTATCATCGCCATCGCCCTGCGGCTGGACCTGCCCAGCGAATGCCTGAAGCTGATCTCCGCCGTGATTGTGGCCCTGGCCATCGGCCTGCCTGCCCTGCGGGCGGAAAAGAAGGGAGCGGTATAATATGCTGACGCTTACAAACATTCAAAAAACCTTTGCCATCGGTACGGTCAACGAGAAAAAGGCCCTGCAGGGCGTAGACCTGCACCTGGATGCCGGGGATTTTGTCACGGTCCTGGGCTCCAACGGCGCGGGAAAATCCACCCTCTTTGGGGCCATTGCCGGTTCCTTCCGGCCGGACACCGGAAGCGTGGTCTTAGACGGGCAGGACATCACCGCCATGCCGGACTACAGGCGCAGCAAGTTCATTGGCCGCCTGTTCCAGGACCCTCTGCGGGGCACCGCGCCCAATATGACCATTGAGGAAAACATGGCCCTGGCCTATTTGCGGGCCAGCCACAGCCGTTCCCCCTTCTCCACCATCACCAAACGGGACCGGGAGGGCTTCCGGGAAAAGCTCTCCATGCTGGACCTGGGGCTGGAGGACCGGATGAACCACCCGGTGGGCCTCCTCTCCGGCGGCCAGCGCCAGGCCCTGACATTGCTGATGGCCACGCTGGTCACCCCCAAGCTGCTGCTGCTGGACGAGCACACCGCCGCCCTGGACCCCGCCACGGCGGAAAAGGTCCTGGAGCTGACCAAAAAAATCGTGGCAGAGAACAACATCACCTGTCTGATGATCACCCACAATGTGCCCTCCGCCCTGCGTCTGGGCAACCGGACCATTATGATGAAGGACGGACGGATTGTCCTGGAGCTTCAGGGCCAGGAGCGGGCCAATATGACCCCGGAGGACCTGCTAAAGGCCTTCCACGTGGAAACAGACCGGATTTTGTTCAGCGCGGAATAAAAAACACCCTTGCGGCAAACACGCCGCAAGGGTACTTTTTTACAATTGTGTCTCCCAGATGCCTGTAGACGCATTCTCCTGCCGGAGCAGGACATAGGAAGCAGACGCAGGCACGGAAAGGCTGTCGGTCTGGTTTTTGTTTTTGGTAAACAGCACCACCAGGGAAACCAGTAAGATGGCCGCCAGAATGCCCGCCACGATGGCCAGGGCGCGGATGAGGCCCGCCTCGCTTTTGCGCTTGGCGTTCTGGGCCTTCGGGGGCTGCTGACGGGCGGGCCGGGACTGCTGGGGTTGCTGGGGCGCTCTCGGCTGGGCCTGGGGCTTTGCCGGGCGCTTGGGCGCGGCGGGCAGCGTCAGGGAGCCCAGGATGGAATAGACCAGAGCTGTGGCCCGTTCCGGTTCCTGATTTAAAAGCATATCCGTCCGCAGCAGCGCGGGCAGGGAATCCGCCTGGGTGAAGTGGACCCCCTGGGCGGCGTACCGGCTCATCTGCTTCTGCACCGCCTGCTGGCCCTGGCAAATGTCCTTCTGGACCGTCTCCTCCGTTACCCCGGTGAGCTGGCTGATGGCCTTGGGGGTCAGGCCGCTGAGGCTGTAGAGATACAGGCTGAGCCTCGGCCGGTCCTCCAGCATATCCGTCAGCATCACCGCCACCTGGGCGGTTTCGGCCTTGTTGAGCTCCATGCTGGGAAAGCTGAAATTCCGATTCTCGGTGTTCTCTTCCCCCTGGCCGTTTTCCAGCAGGGTGGCCCGGACCCGCATGCAGCGCACGGCGGTAATCCGCCCCAGCCAGTTAAAATACTGGCTGGGCTCTTTCAGGGAATCCAGCTTTTCGGCCAGGGTTTTCAGCACCACCGTGGTCATCTTCTCCCCGGACTGCCGGGAGGGCAGAAGCTTTCCGCACTGGTAGCTGACAATGCCCCAGGAGTAGGTCAGAAGCTCCACCAGGGCCTCCCGGTCCCCCCGCTGGGCCGCGAAAATATACTCGTTTAAGGACTGCTTGTTCATATCTTTCCCTTCCTTTATCCCTCGCCGGAGATACGGCTCTCAATCCGTGACAAAGACTTCTGCATTGCGGTGTAGCAGTCGGCGGTGACCTTATCTACATAGTTGTTTTCGTAGGCGTACATGGCCTCCTGGGTGCGGACCACCCGGCGATAGCCGTCGCCCTCCGCTTCCTTCGTGGTATAGATGGGAATATAGCTGTAATTGGTCACCTTGGTGGTTTTCAGGTCCGCGTCCTTGGTGACCTCGATGTCCAGAATGATGGAATAGTTGCTGCCGCCCAAGGTCGCGTCCCCAAAGAAATCCCCCAGGGAATAGGCGACCAGGGTGCCCGTCTTTTCGTTGAGCTCAATCTTTTGGACCAGATGGGGGTGGGTGCCGATGATCACATCCACGCCGTTTTTCTGCATCAGGTCCACAATCTGGGTCTGGGTTTTGCTGATCTGGTCGTTGTTCTCGCTGCCCCAGTGGAGCATGGCGACGGTCAGGTCCGGCTTTTCCGAGGCCACCTTCGAAAGAATACCGGTGATGCCCTTCCGGTTGACGGTGGTGTAGTTGGAGTCGTAGTCCGTGTACAGAAGGTTCACGCACTCCTCACTGCCCGCGGGCATACCCATGCCGCCCACGCCCTTGGTAAAGGCCACAAAGGCCACCTTCAGCCCCTGGATATCGCAGATGGTATAGCCGCCGGTTTTGTTGAAATCCCCCACCTTGCCATAGGCCCCCAGGGGCTCGATGCCCACGGCCCGGATGTTGTTCAGGGAGGAATTCAGGCCAATCAGGCCATTGTACACCGAGTAGGAGTTCGCCATCTGCACCAGGTCCACCCCGGCGGACTTAAGATAGGTCAGCAGCTCTGTGGGGGCGGAGGCGGTTTCCGTGCCGTAGGGTTCTCCACAGAAATTCCCCTCGATGTTCATAACCGTCACGTCCGCGTTGGCCAGCTCTGCCGCCACATCCTGGAAGGCCCGGGTGTAGTCGTAGCCGGAGGCCACAATGCCCGCGTCCACCGAGGCGTTGGTGATGTTCAGGTCCCCCACCGCCCGGATGTGAATTTTGGTAATGGGATTCTGGGTCCGCCGCCCGGCCTGGGTTTCCTCCGTTGAGGCGGTGGAGGCGGTGGTCGCCTGGGTGGTTTCCGTCGGTGTCAGGGCCGACACCGGCTCCGCGGAAGACCCGGAGGCCAGGCGGGCAATCACAACGCCGCAGGCAATCAGCACCACCAGCGCCACCGCGCCCAGCAGCAATGTCCGCATTTTCCGCTTCCGCTGCCGCCGCTTGGCCTCTTCCCGCTTCTGCCGCCGCCGCTCCATATCTTCCCTGTCCAACGCCATCGGCTCCACCCCTTTCCACGAACATTTTCCTCTATTATAGCGGATTTTCGGCTGTATTACAAGTTTTCAATTTTAAATTCTTCTTTAAGGGATTTTGACCGCTGCCCAGCTTTTTAACCTTCCCCTCCGGGGAAGGGGGACCGCGCAGCGGTGGATGAGGGCAGTACAGACCGACGGAACCTACACCCCCGGGCGAATACGTATACACGAAAAGCCGCAGCCCCTAGGGGCTGTTAGAAAATAACCTGTCATTGCGAACCAGTGCGCACACTGGTGTGGCAATCCCCCGGATTTTCAAACATCTTGGCAGTAAAACCAAGCTGTTTCCATTCAACCGGGGGGCTGCCACACCAGTGACATCGGTCACTGGTGTGGCAGCGACATGCTTTTCTAACAGCCCCAAGCATTATGGAACAATTGGAAGATGAAGTACGGCAACCGCACCGCCATGGTTATGAAATACCGCCTGCCCGCCATGGGCCGCGACAATCTGCTGTACCAGATGGAGTCCCAGAATGTGGGGTGCGTTGGGGTCGGAGCAGGTGTCAGAGAGGTTTTGTAGAACCGCTTCTGGGTATCCCGCCCCGCCGTCCCGGACTTCTAGCACAAACTGTCCGTCTACAATTTCTGCCGCTACCCAAATGTCACAGCCGGAGGGATTGTGGCGGACACTGTTGTTCAGAAGATTATCCATGGCTCTTGTCAACAATTCTTCGTCTGCTTCTAGCGTTGCCTGTCCCGCCGGTTCCCGGATTAGGAGGTCAACGCTGTGGGTTTCTTCCAATGAATCGCAGAAATCCGCCACACACCGGCGCAACCATGCCCCCATTTGGATTGGAGCTTTGTGCAGGGGCTGGGCGTTGTATTGCAGCTTGAAGGTCAGATTCAGGTCCTCAATGAGGGCCTTTATTTTTTGGCTCTGGGTGCAGATGGCGTCCGCCTTTTTTCGCGGCTCGGAACTGGGCGGAAACTGTTGGGCAAGCTGTTCCCCGTAGCCCATAATCAGTGCCAGCGGGGTGCGGATATCGTGGGAAACCCCGGCAATCCAGTTGGACCGGGTTATGTCCCGGCGGGCGATCAGTTCGTTTTGCTTTTGCAGATGGCGGCTGGTCTGATTCAGCTTTTCTGCCAATTCTGCCGTAGCGCCGGATTCCTTCAGATGGATTTCCTTCCCTTCTGTCAAAAGCCCGATGCCCTCCGCCAGTGCCCGCAGAGGTCTGGCCCCCTGCCAGCCCCAAAGTAGGCAAATTGCCAGAACCAGCCCCAAATCCAGCAGGAGCAGCGGCCCAAAGGTGGACAGCAGAGCGTACAGAATATCATTGTCCATGTAAAAATCGAACCGGGTCATGCTGCCCTTGGGCTTGCCCGCCACCAGAAGCCCATGGTCGTTGCGGTAGACCATCACCGGGTAGTCCTTCAAATACCACCGGGAAAAGGCGGCGACCTCGGGGACAGTATAAGGGTGATTCAGTTCCTTTGGCAAATTCTGCGACCACAGGATTTCCCCACCGTCACTCAGCAGCATTGCCCATGCAAAATGCTTCTGCCATTCCAGGCTCGGATTAGGGGCACAGCCATTCTCCGTCTGGATGAAAGAATCCGCAAATTTCCCCACGGGGAAAAAGCCGTCCTGCAGGCTATTGGAGCCATAATGAATAACAATGCCGACAAGCAATGCACCATTGACCGTAAGCACCAGCAGAACAATGGCGAAGGCCGCAAGAATATAGCTCCGAATCAAACGGGAGATCGTTTTCATTGTTTTTCCTCCTTGGCAAGCCGGTAGCCCAGTCCCCGGGCCGTGAGAATCCACCTGGGCTGGGAGGGCTGGGCCTCCACCTTTTCCCGAAGGTGCCGGATGTGGACATTCAGGCTATTTTCATAGCCGTAGTAATCGCCGCCCCAGACCGCTTCGCACAGGGCATCATAGGTGACAATGCGCCCCCGGTTGTCCAGCAGCTTTTGCAGAATGGTTCGCTCTGTTGCCGTCAGGGAAACAGTGCCAGCCGGGGTGGTTACGGTGGCGTCTCCAAAATCCACAGTGCGCTCTCCCAGATGGAGAACAGTCTCCCGCTGAATTTGCCCCCGGTAAACCCTTCTCAGAATCCCGGAAACCCGCAGCAGAAGCTCCTGCATCAGGAAGGGCTTGGTCATATAATCGTCCGCCCCCAGCCCCAGACCGAACAGCCGGTCACTGTCCGCGTCCCGGGCGGACAGGAACAAAATAGGTACATCAAAATGGGTGCGAATCTCCCGGAACAGGGAAAACCCGTCCCCATCCGGCAGGTTGATGTCCAGAATCACCAGTTCCGGCAGCTCTTCTCCGATTGCCTTCCGGGCAGCTTTGACACTGTCGGCACATTTCAAATGATGGTATCCCGCACTGCTCAATTCTTCTATTAGCAGATTCCGCAGTTCCCGGCTGTCGTCCACAATGAGGATTTTCGCGTCCTGTATGGTCTGCATACTGTCACCTTCCTTTGCGCCCATTATACCGGACAGAAGATGCTTTTTCCAGATTTTACCCGGAAAATTAAGGCAAATTTAAGGGAGAAAACAGGCTGTCATAAGGTAGCGGATGTATGCTGTTTCCAGCACAAGGAAAGGAGCAAACCTATGCAAATTGTCGAAACCACAAATTTAACCAAGCGGTACGGCACAAGTACGGTTGTGAATCAGGTATCCCTGTCTGTGCCGGAGGGCAGTGTCTATGGCTTTATCGGCCCCAATGGTGCTGGAAAGTCCACCACCATGAAAATGCTGCTGGGACTGGTGAAGCCCAGCGGCGGTGAGATTCATCTTCTGGGAAAGCTGATGAACGAACGGAGCCGGCTGGAGCTTCTGCGGCAGACCGGCTCCCTCATTGAATCGCCCTCCTGCTACGGGCACCTGACTGGGGAGGAAAACCTACAAATCGTGGCGGAGCTGAAAAACGTGCCGAAGAAGGATATTGACCGGGTGCTGGAAATCGTGGAGCTAAAAAACAGCCGCAAGCGGCAGGTGAAGCAGTATTCTCTGGGGATGCGTCAGCGGCTGGGCATCGCCCAGGCGCTGCTGGGAAATCCCAAGCTACTGATTCTGGACGAGCCTACCAACGGCCTTGACCCCTCCGGCATCCAGCAAATGCGAAGCCTGATTCGGGATATGCCCAATCGATGCGGGGCAACTGTGCTGATTTCCAGCCACCTGCTCAGTGAAATGGAGCAGATGGTGGATTGGGTGGGCATCATCAACCACGGGCAGCTTCTGTTTCAAGGGAAACTCGCCGCCCTGCGGCAGCACAGTCAGGGGGATATTTCCCTGCGGGTGCTGCACCCGGAAAAGGCGCTGCCCATCCTTGGCGAGTTAGCCAAACCCGACCGGGAACCGGGGGCTTTCCGCCTTCCTGCTATGCGGGAGGATTCGCTGGCGGAGTTGGTGCGGCGATTGTCTGTTGAGGCGGGGGTGGTGGAACTGAACCGTCACACCAAATCGCTGGAAGAAATCTTCCTGAGCCTGACGGGGGAGGAATCCAAATGAGAACCCTCTATGCTGAACTGAAAAAGTCCCGGCGAAGACACAACCTACTGGTGGCAGTGTGCATTTCCCTGTTCGTCCTGTTGTGGGCGACCCAGACCGGCGGCACCGGGGAGGGGCGGCTGGAACAGGGCTATTCCGGGCTGTTTTACGCAGTGCCGGTGATGAACACCGTGGTCATGCCCCTTGGTACGGCGGTGCTTGCCAGCCGCCTGTGGGATTTGGAAAGCAAGGGAAATAGCTGCCGGATGCTGCTGACCCTGCAAAGCCGGGAGGCGCTGTTTCTGGGCAAGACGGTGGTTGCCCTGCTGCAAATTCTGCTGATCAGCGTTATCGAGTGCGCGGGCATCCCAGCTCTGGGAAAGCATTTCGGGTTTACCGAACCGCTTGACTGGGGGCAATTCTGGTGGCTGGCAATCAGCACCTTTGCCGTGAATACCATGCTGTTTTTCCTCTGGCTGTTTCTCAGTATCCGCTTTGACAATCAGGTGCCCACCCTGGCGGCGGGGATGGTGGGGAGTCTTTCCGGGCTGTTTGCCGCTTTCATGCCGAGCCTGGTCAGCTATTTTCTGCCCTGGGGCTACTACATTCCCTTGAGCACCATCCGCATGGACTGGAACCGGGAGACCCGGATCGTCCGATATTATCCAGCGCCCTATCCCGTCTGGCTGCTGATCCTCACCGCCGCTTTTGGGGTACTGTTCGCAATTCTGGCGTGGGAAGCGCTGAAACGCAAGGAGGTATGACCATGCTGCTGCGCTGTATCCGGGCGGAGAACCGCAAGCTCCGCCGCAGTCCCATCTGGCTGCTTTTTCTGGCTGTCCCTGCCATTTCGGCGGTGTACGGCACATTCAATTACAGGGTGAATCTGGAAATACTCACCCACGGCTGGTATGATCTCTGGACGCAATACACTCTGTTTTATGCCATCTTCTTTTTCGCCCCACTGATTGGCGTGTACGCTGCCTACCTGTGGCGGCTGGAGCACCGGGGGCACAACTGGAACCTGATTATGACCGCCCCGGTGCGCCCCTTCTGCCTGTACTTTGCCAAATTCTGCGTGGTGGCGAAAATGGCTGTGCTGACGCAAGCTTGGCTGCTGGTGCTGCTTGTCTTCGGTGGAAAATGCGGAGCAACACTTCCCGGATTCCCACCGCCGGAGATTGTCCTCTGGCTGCTGCGAGGCGTCATCGGTGGACTTGCTATCATTGCGTTGCAGCTTCTGTTGTCAATGGTGATTCGCAATTTTGCCCTGCCGGTGCTGATTGCCCTGGGAGGGAGCGTGGCGGGTATGCTGGCTGTCAGTGAGGATTTAGGACTGTACTGGCCCTATTCTCTCATGATTCTGGGTATGAACTCCAACCGCACCGAGGATGTTATGGCAGGCGGAATCTGGGGCTTTTTCCTGAGCTGTGCTGTTTTTTTGACCGTGTTTCTTCTGATTGCCAATGTTCTGCTGACAAAGCGAGATGTGAAGGCATAACATCGTAAACAATTAAAAAGATCAACTCCGCAGATTCGGAACTTATCCGAACACAATTATCTTCCATTGGAATAGAGTCGCAATCATTATCTGCTGAAGCTGACTATTACTTAATTACACAAGGGCATGATTTCATCCATTATTTCCATCAAGTTTGTTTACATTCCATGCCGCAAAAACGTAATAACCCTAGTGCTAAAGAAATGTATCGCAGTTTAGTTTGCTCATATCGTTCAAGTGATTTATGCAACACTGAATTTCACCAGAAAATTGTCGATTATCAAAATTCCGTAGGGCGCAACGTTTTTGCATCCTAGAAAAGCCCCCCTCTGACCAATATGATAAAATGTCAGAGGGGTACTCATTAGCAATCAAATGGATAATATTCCGTCACATTTCTCAAATACCCCTGGATATCTCCATGGAGTAGCAGGTTCACATAGTCAACTGGAGCATTATACACCAGCCACTCCAGCTCGCTGCTCTCATACATATTCCGTGCAACCTCCGCTTCTACCAGAGTACAGTCGATGGAGATCATACTGCCATCCGTATACCTGACCTCGACACAGGCGGTGTCGATATTGAACGCACAGGAAATAACTTTCTTATCCATAACAGTGTCCTCCTAAAGCTGTTTCTTTTTTCTTGGGCCTCTGGGCTTTGATTCCGGTCGCTTGATAACACCGTTTCGGAAATAGGTTTCTTCAAACTTTCCAAAGAAAACAAATAATCCGAACCCATCTCCCACAGGGAAGATCTGGTTCGGATTATATTGGTTTGGTGCGGGCAACAGGACTCGAACCTGCACGCTTTTGGCAGTGGAACCTAAATCCACCGAGTCTACCAATTCCACCATGCCCGCTTCTTTTCGCCGAATGCGCCGCTGTCTGCTTCGCATTCCGCCCTCCGGGTTATCTTAACACGAACACATGTCAATGTCAATCCACACGATTTCACGACAATTGCATGAGTTGCAAATTCATGAACATCTTGTGAAAATGGCGCCGTTTTGATGCCCTATGGCTGAGAGTATTTGCGGAAATACGAACTAACCACACGCCGCATGGCCAACGGAACGGTATGTAGACCGCTTTCTATTGTTTACTCATGCAATCGTCGTGACACGATTTTTCTTTTTTTTTGCAAGGCCGATTGTAAAATGAAGTTGGACACCTGAAAAAGAAATCCATAGTGACTTCCCGTATGGTAGAATGAAGTATCCAAACACCATTCACCGGAGGTAATCACTATTCTGCGGAATGCTAAATCATCCCAAAATATTTGAATGCTTCTCGGATTGCTTTCTCTTTTTCCGGCGGACACTGGGGCCGTCTGGAATCCTCGGACTTCGGCAGATTATAGTTCTTACCAACCCCAATCCCACATTTTCGCTTAATTTGTGAGATATACAGGTTGGATACCTTTAACCCGCTATGCTCCAGCACATAGTCCTTAATCTGGGTGTAGGTTGCCCCATCCTGAAATTCGGACATATCCATATCTTCCAAAGAGAACTCAACCCGAATCTTTTTCGAGTCGACCTCGCCCTTGGAAAGCAAGACAACCGTCTCC
>OIZI01000100.1_pt1 | contig 43213 bp, 42 predicted proteins | sample 1588441 | NCBI WGS metagenome assembly OIZI01 (sample SAMN03283284) | human gut metagenome | biome: human-associated habitat; material: feces | host: Homo sapiens | place: Peru | collected 2012 | reverse complement strand
GGGCAAAATACCTATATAAAGGTTAGTTTGTAACGGGACATCAATGATGTCCCCTGCACCTGTGAGTCATAGTTATATATAATTTAAAATGCATATTCTCACTATAAATTTTCTTTATAGCTGATTGAATTTAAAATAAATTCATCTTTACCCACAATCAAAACTAAAAGGCAAACCCCAATTTATCAAACTAACCTTTTCCCACAGACAAAATTGAAAAACCCAAATTTATCGAACTAACTTTAACCAATAATCCAAATTGAAAAGACAAATATCTAATTCACCTTTACCCATAAACAAAATTAAAAGGTCAAAATATATGGTTAAAGGTCAAGAAAATAGGGGGAAGGTCAAACTTTTTAATAAAGGTCAAAAAAAGTCTAAAATTTTTAAAAATTTAAGGAAACAAGAGTATTAGTGAGCTAATTTAAGATAAACGGCTTTAATAGTTTGTATTTGACTTTCTTTGACTTTGACTTTATCTGACTTTAGACCTATAATAAAGTCACAAAGTTAAGAGAGGTTAAGAAAAGAACCTCCAATATATAGATATTGAAAAGAGATGAGTAGTATGAAGATGAGTGACTTAGTAGCTCAAACGATTTTGGAAATGCTGGATGACCACAACGGTAACGCAGAAATCCAACGAAATGAACTTGCTACTACCCTTGGGTGTGTGCCAAGTCAGATAAATTATGTTATTACCAGCCGGTTCACACCGGAACAAGGATATATGGTTGAATCAAGACGAGGAGGTGGCGGTTATATCCGAATTACAAGAGTTCACGCTGATAACGAAACACTTGTAATGCACATTGTCAATTCTATCGGTGATAAAATTGATAAGGTAACTGCAGAGGTGATGATTAAAAATTTATACCGTCAGCAACTACTTGATAGAAAGTTAGCAAATGTAATGATGGTTGCATTGTCAGACAGAGCTTTGGCAACTGCTCCACAGAGCATTAGAGATAGTTTAAGGGCATCAATATTTAAGAATATGTTGATTGCGACAATTAGCTAGGAGGAATGATTTATGAAATGTCAAAAATGTGGTAAGAATAATGCCAATACTCATATTAAAACAATAATCAACGGTGACTACAAAGAATATGATTTGTGTCCTGAATGTGCAAAGGAAATGGGCTATACAACAAACAGCTTCTTCTCTGACTTTGGTTCAGAATTTAACAGTTTGTTAGGTTCATTCTTCGGTAACACATTACCATCAAGAAGTCAGTCAACACACTGCAAAACTTGTGGCAGTACCTATTATGATATTGCCGACAGTGGTATGGTAGGTTGTGCAGATTGTTATGATACTTTCTTTGATATGCTTTTACCATCAATTAGAAGAATTCATGGCAACACAACCCATTGTGGCAAGAAGTCAGTAGCCGGTATTGAATATACCGAAACTCCTGATAATGTAGAAGAAAAGCCACAACCAAAGGATAAGTTGTCCGACCTAAAGGCAAGACTTGATGAGGCAGTTAAGGTTCAGAACTTTGAAGAGGCTGCTAAGTTAAGAGATGAAATCAAAGCAATGGAGGACAACAATGGATAATAATATTGTAATATCAACCAGAATAAGACTTGCAAGGAACTTGAAGGATTATCCTTTTCCTTGCAGGTTAAGTGACAAAGGCAAAGCTGAAGTTGATGAAAAGGTAAGGAAGGCACTTATTAACGGTAACTCGGCTATAGCAAAGGATTTTCAGTATATTGATTTTGATAATATGTCAGAAACAATGAAAGTTTCTTTAGTTGAGAAACACCTTGTAAGTCCTGAATTTATCAGCAATACTTCAGGCAGAGCAGTTTTGTTACTTAACAACGGTACAGTTTCCATTATGCTAAACGAAGAGGACCATATAAGACTACAGGTTATTGAAAATGGTTTTTGTCTTGATGAGGCTTATGACTTAGCTGACAAGCTAGATACATTGCTTGATGAGCAACTTAATTTTGCTTTTAATGAAAAGTTAGGTTACTTAACTCAATGTCCTACCAACTTGGGTACAGGTATGAGAGCATCAGTAATGTTACATTTACCGGCACTGAAAAAGTCAGGTGCTATGAATATGTTAGCCAATAATCTTAATAAATTAGGTCTTACAATTCGTGGAGCACATGGTGAGGGTTCTTCCTCTGAGGGTGCAATTTATCAGCTATCTAACCAAGTTAGCCTTGGTATTTCTGAGAAGTCAGCAATAGAAAATCTAAAGAACATTACAAACCAACTTATTAGTCAAGAACTAAAGCAAAGAGAAACTTTGGTAAAGTCTATTGAAACCAAAGACAAGGTTATGCGTTCATTGGGTATTCTAAAGACAGCTTGTATTATGAGCCACAAAGAGGCAGTAAACCTACTTTCAAATGTGCGATTTGGCATAAGTATCGGGTTGATTGACAATATTAACATTGAAACAATTAATGATTTGTTAATAGAAATACAACCTGCAACACTAATGACTATTTTAGGTGAACAAATCACAGTAAAAGATAGAGATATTAGTAGGGCAGAATATATTAGAAATAAGTTAAACTGATAAGGAATTTGCTTTCCTTATCGAAAGGAAGGTGTTATTTATGTATAACTTCAAAGGTTTCACACAAAAAGCTAATGATGCACTAAACGGTGCAATTAAGGTAGCATCTGAACTAGGCCACACATATGTAGGTACAGAACATTTGCTACTTGCACTTACACAGGATAAAGAGGGTTTTGCATCAACTATCCTTTCTCAATCAGGTGTAAAAGAAACTGACCTTAGAAACGCAATTGAACACACAATCGGTGTAGGTTCAAAGAGTGTTCTTTCTATTGAAGACTTTACTCCTAGACTAAAGAGAGTTATGCAAAAGGCTGTATATATTGCTAACAGAATTGGCAACAACTTTGTTGGTACAGAACATTTACTACTTGCAATTCTATCTGATAACGACAGCTACTCAGTAAGATTTTTAAGAGAACTTGGTGCTAATACCGATAATATTGTAAGAGAAATCAGCAACTCACTAAACCTAGGCAATGGTGAAGATAACTTCCAGTCTATGAATGGTATGGGTGCTGACGGTCAAGGTATGAACGGTAACGGCTCTACAAAAGCTCTTGATACTTATGGCAGAGATTTAACAGAGGCTGCAAGAAAGGGTGAGATTGACCCTGTAATCGGCAGAACTGAAGAAATTCAGAGAGTAGTACAAATCCTTTGCCGTAGAACAAAGAACAACCCTGTTCTAATCGGTGAACCCGGTGTAGGTAAAACAGCAGTTGCCGAAGGTCTTGCTCTAAAGATTGCCAATGGTGAAGTACCGGAAATTCTAAAGGATAAGAGAATTATTGCTCTTGACCTTAACTCAATGATTGCCGGTGCAAAGTACAGAGGTGACTTTGAAGAGAGAATTAAGGGTATCATTGAAGAAGTAAAGAATACTAACAATGTTATCCTATTCATTGATGAACTACACACAATTATCGGTGCAGGTTCAGCAGAAGGCTCAACAGATGCTGCTAATATTCTAAAGCCTTCTCTGGCTAGAGGTGACTTCCAGGTACTTGGTGCTACAACTATCAATGAATACAAAAAGTACATTGAAAAGGATGCAGCTCTAGAAAGAAGATTTCAACCTGTTAAGGTTGGTGAACCAAGTGAAGATGAGGCTATACAAATTCTTAAAGGTTTAAGAGACAGATATGAGGCTCACCATAAGGTAAAGATTACCGATGAGGCTATTGAGGCAGCAGTAAAGCTATCTTCAAGATATATTGCAGACCGTTTCCTACCTGATAAGGCAATTGACCTTATTGATGAATCAGCTTCAAGAGTAAGACTTGAAGGTATGACAATGCCTACTGATGTTAAGTCTATTGAAGATAAGATTAAGGAACTTGAAAAGGAAAAGGAAGCAGCAGTTGCATCTCAAAACTTTGAAAAAGCTGCAAAGCTAAGAGATGAACAAAAGTCACTTGACGAAAAGTTAAATACTGAAAAGGAAAAGTGGCACAAGGATAATCAGCAAGGTGGCGAAGTTACTGCCGAAGATATTGCAAAGATTGTTTCTGACTGGACAGGTGTACCTGTTGTACAGCTAACTCAGGAAGAGTCTGAAAGACTACTAAAGATGGAAGAAATTCTTCACAAGAGAGTTATCGGTCAGGATGAAGCAGTTTCAGCAATCAGCAGAGCTATCAGAAGAGGTAGAGTAGGTCTAAAAGACCCTAAGCGTCCTGTAGGTTCATTTATCTTCCTAGGACCAACAGGTGTAGGTAAAACAGAGCTTTGTAAGTCACTTGCAGAGGTTATGTTTGGTGATGAAAATGCTATGATTAGACTTGATATGTCTGAATATATGGAAAAGCACACAGTCAGCAAACTAATCGGTTCACCTCCAGGATATGTTGGTTACGATGAAGGTGGTTATCTAACAGATAAGGTTCGCCGTAAACCATATTCAGTTATCTTGTTTGATGAAATCGAAAAGGCTCATCCTGATGTATTTAACATCTTGCTACAGATTCTTGAAGATGGTCGTCTAACAGATAGCCAAGGCAGAACAGTTGACTTTAAGAACACTGTTATCATTATGACAAGTAATGTTGGTGCTAGAATTATCACAGATCATCAGAACAGTTCCCTAGGCTTCTCATCGGAAAAAGAAAAGGAAAATTCTTTTGAAGAAGTTAAGAGCAAGGTTATTGATGAACTAAAGAGTATGTTCAGACCGGAATTCCTAAACCGTGTTGATGACATTATTGTATTCAACAAGCTAAATCAGAAGGATATTGAACAAATTGCCGGTAAGATGCTTGATACTCTAAAGAAGAGACTACATGGTCTTGGTGTTGATATTACTTTCACAGATACAGCAGTTAAGGAAATTGCTAAGGAAGGTTACGACCCTGATTACGGTGCAAGACCACTAAGAAGAGCAATCACAACTAAGATTGAAGATGCCCTTTCTGAACAAATGCTTGAAGGTAAAGTATCTAAGGATAACAAAATCACTTGTGACTTCAAGGATAACGCCTTTACTTTTGAGTAATTTTAATATAGTGCATAGCTAGTGGTAATTTAAACTTGATTTGCTATCCACCTAAATTATCACTAGCATCAGCACATTAGAATTTACCATTATTCCCTAATCCTTAATATATATATTAATAGCCCACTAGATTTCTAGTGGGCTATTTCTTTGTGTAATATTACGATATTTGTACTAATTTGTTGACATCATAAATTATTTAGAATACAATAAATTGGGTATGTATTGTATAATATAATAGTTTATATTATTTGAAGTTTTAATTATATGGCTAATAAAAATAATAAGGGGTATAATATGTCAAATCAGTACAACGAGTTTTTGTCAAAAGACAAAACCGATGTGATAAGAGGTATTGCTATAATATCAATAATTCTTTATCATCTTACAATAAGTGGAATAAGTAATTTACTTTTATTCCCATTTCAATTTATGCAATTTTGTGGAGTTGCAACATTCTTCCTATTGTCTGGATACGCACTGATGGAACAATATCAGTCAAGAAAGAATTATCTTAATGGTTTTTTATTAAAAAAATTATCTAGAATATATTTTTCGTATATATTAATGTTTACACCATATTTGATTTATGAATTATGTATAAATTCAAAGATAAACTGGATAGAAGAATTATTAGGAATATTAACATTTTCATTTGAAGGACATAGACTTTGGTATCTTTGTGCACAAGTTATATTTTATATAGCTTTTTATCTTATTTTTAGAATCAATAAAATCGATAATAAAATGAAAGTATTTTTAACTTTTATTTTCATTGGATTGTATACGGTATTGTGTGTTCTTTTAAAATTTGATAAAACATGGTATTTTAATGCATTTTACTTTCCTGTAGGTTTACTTGTTTCATATAATAAAAAATTTTTATTTGAATTTTTAAATAAATTTAAGAGCTTAATTGCCGTATTATCAGGATTTTTATTGTTATCAATTTATTTTATTTTATTTAAATTTGGATATAATTTTGGTAATCTGAATTTATATATTCCTTTGCAAATAGTGTACGTATTTTGTGCAGTAATATTTTTGATTATTCTTTCATTTTTTGTTAATAAGAAATTAAAGTTACTTGCATTAGTTGGTACATATTCTATGGAATTATATATTACCCATTCAATTATTGTAATGGGTGTATATGATTATAAATTGAAAAGTCCGGTAGAAATTGTGGTATATTTTGTAGCACCGATTATATTTTCAATAGTGATTAAATTTATAGTGCAAAAAGTTTTTAAAAACAAGAAAGTAAGAGGGAAAACAAAATGTTAAAAAAAATTAATAATAAAATAATAAAGGATAAGTTTAACTTAGTTATAGTTATAGTCTTCATATTCACTGTAGCATTTACAGCAGTAGCTTACATTTTAAGAGGTAATGCAAATATTAATCGTGTTAGCTTTTTTATTGATGGTATCTTTGCACAATTATTGCTATACCGTATAATAAGATTTGTATCAAATAGATGCTCTGTAAAATTTGTTCTAAAAGATTTTATAATAATAGCCGGTACTATAATTGTATCATTTGGAATTTATTTTTTGCTGATAAACATAAGAACAACAATATATTCATGGGATAATACAACCTATTATAAACTAATGAATAGCTTGTTACCTTGTTTTGATAATAGTGTTTTAGCCGGTATTTCTGAATGGTTCTTTTCCGGTATGTCTATGGACTATGGTAGTTTTCTATTAGCTTTTGTTTATCCTTTTTACACTTTAGTTGGTTCTGGAATACACGCTTTTATTTACTCCTATTTTATTGGATGTGTTATACCTGTGATTGTAGTTTTGTACATATTTAGTGTATTTGTTATCAATCAAGTTTCAAATGATAAAAATAATTTATTATATAAAATACTTGTTGGAGTAGTATTAATAAGTTTTCCACTTTTACATGCTGCATCGATATTAGGACAACCTGATGTGTTTGGATTAGCTTTTGCCGGTATAATTGTTCTTCTAACTATAAATTATGATTTTTCTAAAATTGATATTATTAGATGGATTGTCCTATTTTGTTTAACAGTATCATTAACTTTAACAAGAAGATGGTATATGTTTTTTGTCGTTGCATATTATATTTCATATTTTGTTATTTTGTTTATCAGTAAGTTAGTATCAAAGGACTTTAATACCTTTAAGAAAACTATAATCAATACTGTTATCTTCGGTGCATCATCACTTATTATTGGTGCTTTGGCACTTTATAGATTAATTACCACAGTGATTGGTAACAATTATTCAGAAAGCTATAATTCATGGTCAAGAGGCGGTCTTGGCTATGAGATGATTAACCAATTTGAATACTTAGGTTTATTTGTTTCTTTAATAGTTGTGATTGGTTGGGTATATGGTATTGTTAATAAAAAATTAAGAATACCAACTTTGACTATGCTATTTACTTATATTTTAGGTATTGTTTTATTTACAAGAGTACAAAATATGGGACATCATCAGTCATTAATTTTAATGTTACCTTATATTTATGGTGTATTCTCAACTATAAGTATGTTGATTAACTCAAAAGTAAAATATTCATCAATTATTCCTGCTTTAGTATTAGTAGCATCTATGATTAATTGCACTTGTTTAAATTTATCTGACAATATTGGAGATATTTTGTTTTCAAAGTTAAACATTTATCCGGAGCAAAGAACTGATTTAGCCAAAATGGATAAGGTTGTAAATTATCTTCAAAATAAAGTTAAAAATGATGAGTCAGTGACTATTCTTGCCGGTTCAGATATGTATGACGGAAGTATATTTAGCAATTATCCTGATATTGACTCAAACAAGTTTATAAGCGTCAATAATTATTACGCTGCTAGTGAAGGCTTTCCTGAAAATTTCTTGACAGATAAATATGTTTTATTGCTAAGTCCTATTCAGGAGAGAGAACAAGTAAAAAAAGAAAAAGTATTAAGTACAGTAGTAAAAGAATTTTCAACAAATAGTAAAATTAATGAAAAGTTTAAAGAAATTTATTCTATAAATTTAAGTTCTAAAGTTACAGCTACAGTTTATCAGCGTATTAAGCCTGTTGATAATGTTGAAATTTCAATATTTATCAAAGATTTTAGTGAATACTGCAAAATGTATCCTAATTTGTTCTATAATAGATTGATGAGTTATAAGAAATAGATTATTTTATTAACTACAGATGGAACGTATATGTATGGGGTTATTATTGTATGCTTGCTAATATATTAAGTGAACAATATTGGAGATAGTGTATATGAATAGAAAAAAGAAAATTAAAAGGCAAAGTAATTATGATTTGTTAAGAATAATATCTACTTTTGCTGTTGTATTAATACATGTAAACGCAAATGTTGCTGATAGCAACAACATATCATTATTTGGATTTAATATTTGCAGTTTGATTAATATTATTACCAGATTCAGTGTTCCTTGTTTTGTTATGCTTTCAGGTGCGTTTATTTTAAGCAATGAAAGAAATGCAGATTATAAACACTTTTATGCTAAGTCTTTTTATAAGATAGGAATACCACTTGTTATTATTTTAATTTTATCATTCCTAATTGCAGAGATGAAAGCAATAATAGGTGGAAGAGATTTATTGAATCCGGTGTTTGAATTATTAAGTGGTAATCTTAATAATTGCTGGTTTATGTTTATGCTTGTGGGGTTATATTTCCTTGTACCTATAGTTATAAGAATAAAAAAGTCTATAAGCAATAGATCATACATAATTGGTTCATTTATATGGCTTTTTGTTGCGATGATTTCACAATTAACTTCTACATATTCTGTATCATGGGCTTTTGGCATTATTTTTTCTTTTGTAGGTTATTTCTTAGTAGGCAATGTAATCTATGAAAATATGTCTAGAATAAAATTTAAGGGATTGTATTTTATATTTGCAGTTATTTGCTACATATTATTATTTATATATAGAGGAAGGGGAGGATATACCGATTATTGTCTTGATCCATATCTTAATTGTTTTTCTCCCCTGATGCTCATTGCTTCTGTATGTGTATTTATAGGTTTTGGCGGAATAAAGATTAATATTGATTTAAGTAGATTATCCGGGTATACCTATGTATTATATCTTTTACATACAAATGTATATATAGTTTTATATGTACTAACTAGAAGAATGTTCCCTAGTTTAATCGAACACTACATGTTATGTCTTATTGTTATTGCTATGTTAACTTTTATTATTTCTTGTATAGGTGCTATGATTTATGATTCCTTATGGTCATTGCTTGAAAAGAAATTCAATTTAAAAGAAAAATGGAACAATTTAATTTATAGGAAAAAATAAAATATATTGTAGCTCTTAACTGATGTTAGGGGCTATTTTTTATAGTTTTTAATAGTGAGTTGTAAAGTTGGTGCAAACTGAAGTTATACTGCATATTAACATAATAAACAGTAACATTTAGCTTATTTTAACAAATGTATTTTTAAAGTAGTCAAATTAGTATTTGAATTAAAAGAAATATTATACACATAAACCGTTATACTGTGTTGATATTAGAGGCATTGTGTGATATAATATCCTCATATTATTATGTGTTATTGTATGTATTAACGAGATTTAATGTTTGTGGGTGAATTTATGAAGGGCAGAGAAAATTCATTTTACAATAGATTTGTAAAGCGTGCGATTGATATAATTTGTTCTTTTATGGCTATTGTATTTTTGTCAATTATATATTTACCAATTTGTGTTGTAATTAAATGTACAAGTAAAGGTCCGATTTTCTTTAAGCAAAAGAGAGTCGGTAAGAATAAAAATTATTTTAATATTTTAAAATTTCGTACAATGAGGGTTGATACTCCGAAGGATTGCCCAACACATTTATTGAAAAATCCGGATCAGTACATAACTAAGGTTGGTAAATTTTTAAGAAAAACCAGTCTTGATGAACTGCCTCAAATTTTTAACATATTTAAAGGAGATATGTCTGTTATCGGTCCGAGACCTGCTTTATGGAACCAAGATGACCTTATTTCTGAAAGAGATGAATACAATATTAATTCTTTAAAACCGGGACTTACAGGTTGGGCACAGATTAATGGTAGGGATGAATTGCCTATTCCTGTTAAGGTGCAGATGGATAAGGTTTACTATGATAAATTAAGCTTTTGGTTTGATGTAAAGTGCTTATTTATGACAGTTGTCAGCGTATTTAAGCATGACGGTGTTGTAGAGGGTGGCACAGGTCAAATGGTCCAAAAAGAAATTAATGAAAAGGTAGAGGAAACAACAACTGTATGAAAATATTAATTCTTGCTAATCATTATTTAACATTGAGAGTTTTTCGTAGAGAGCTAATACAGAAGTTGTCTGAGTTCCATGAGGTTATTATTTCTTTACCGGAAGACAGTAAGGAATATATGGATGAATTGCGTTCCTTTGGTGCAAGACTTGTTTATTTAAAAAATATGGACAGACGAGCAATTAACCCTATTGAAGATTTAAAACTTATTAGTGAATATAAAAAACTATTAAAAGAAGAAAAACCTGACAAGGTTATTACTTATACAATTAAGTGTAATATTTATGGTGCGTGGGCTTGCAAATCTCAGAAAATTCCTTGTTATTGTAATGTAACCGGACTAGGTTCGGCGTTTAATAACGGTGGATTACTAAGGTTTGTAACCTCAAAAATGTACAAGTATTCTATGAATAAAGCTGAGAAAGTGTTTTTTGAGAATAAAGGTAATGAACAGACTGTTCTTGATATGAAGTTGTTTAAGCCTAGTCAGACCTATGTACTCAATGGTGCCGGTGTAAATCTTGAGAAATTTGCCTTTACACCTTATCCGAATGATGAAGATAAGATAACTTTTCTTTTCTTTGCTAGAATTATGAAAGAAAAAGGTGTAGATGAATTATTTTATGCCATTGAAAAATTAAAGAAAGAATATAACAATCTTCAGTTTAATTTTATTGGAATTTATGAAGATGAATATGAAGATAAAGTAAAAGAACTTGAATCAAAGGGTTTTATAAAGTATTTTGGTTTCCAAAAAGATGTTGTGCCTTTTATTCAACAGTCAAACTGTGTGGTACTACCCAGCTATCACGAAGGAATGGCAAATACTTTGCTGGAAAGTGCATCAGTTGGTAGGCCTATTATTACAAGTGATATTTATGGCTGTAAGGAAGCAGTTGTGGATAAGAAAAGTGGTTATCTTGTAAAGGTGCAGGATAAAGAGAACCTGTATATAAAAATGAAAGAATTTATAAATCTTCCTTATGAACAAAAAGTTGAAATGGGTAAAATGGCTCGTAAGCATATGGAAGATAATTTTGATAAAAATGATGTTGTCAATGAGACGATAAGTGTTATTGGTTTGTAGGTGTGTTAGTATGGTGAGAGTTTTACATGTGGTTACATATATGGGTCGTGGTGGACTTGAAACTATGTTAATGAACTACTATAGAAATATTGATAGAAGCAAAGTACAATTTGATTTTTTATGTCACAGAGATTTTGAAGCAGATTATGATGCTGAAATATTAGATTTAGGTGGAAGAATATACAGACTTCCTAATCTTAATCCCTTTAGTAAAACATATCTTAATGCATTAGAGTCATTTTTTGCTCAACATAAAGAATATAAAATTGTACATTCTCATATTGATTGTATGTCTGCTATTCCATTGAAATATGCTAAAAAATATGGTGTGCCTGTAACAATAGCACATTCTCATAATAGCAACCAACCAAAAGATAAGAACTACCCACTTAAGTTAATATATAAGAGAAGTATTCATAAATATGCAGATTATCTGTTTGCTTGTTCTAAAAACTCAGGAATATGGATGTTCGGAAATAAGTTTAGCAATGATATTCATGTTATGAATAATGCTATAGATACAAAACAATATGTTTATAATGAGCAAATAGCTAAGTCTGTAAGAGAAAAGTATAATCTGAGTAATGATTTTGTTGTTGGTCATGTAGGAAGGTTTAATACACAGAAAAATCACACTTACTTAATTGATATTTTTAATGAGTTATTAAAAATTGAGCCTTCAGCTAAACTAGTATTAGTTGGTGATGGTGATTTAAAGGAAAATATAAAGAAAAAAATCGATGATTTGAATATATCAGATTCAGTTGTTTTTACAGGTGTTGTTCCTAATGTTAATGAAATAGCACAGTGTTTCGATGTTTTTTGTTTTCCATCTTTGTTTGAAGGTTTGTCTGTAGCAATGGTGGAAATGCAAGCTACCGGTGTGAAATCTGTTATTTCTGATACTATTTCTAAAGAGTGTATTATTACTGATAATGTAGAAATGTTGCCTATTGACGCAAACCCTAAAGTTTGGGCAGATAAACTTATTACCTTTAAGGGTGCTTATAGTAAGAAAAATATGCTTGACAGTGTGGAAAAAGCAAACTTTGATATTGAAAAAAATGCTATGTGGCTTCAGGAGTTTTATTTGAATGAGTACAATAAACATTGATAAACCGTTAATTACGGTTTTTACACCTTTATATAATCGAATAAATACATTAAAAAGAACATATGAAAGTATGTGCAGACAAACAAGCAAAAATTTTGTTTGGATGATTATTGATGATGGTTCTACCGACAATCCTTATGATACTATTAAAGAGTGGCTAAAAAAAGATAATGGTTTTGAAATTAAGTATATACATAAGAAAAATGGTGGAATGCATACAGCACATAATGTTGCATATGAAAATATAGATACAGAGTTAAATGTTTGTATTGATTCTGATGACTATATGCCCGATGATGCCATTGAATTAATAGAAAAGTGTTGGAGTAAAAATAGAAATAAAGGTTATGCCGGAATTATTGCACTTGATTATGCAGACCCAACTAAGAGCGTAATTGGTAAAAATTTACCTGATAAAGATAGTACAACCTTGATGGGATATTATAATAACGGTGGATTTGGTGATAAAAAGTTAATTTACAGAACTGACATAATTAAACAAACACCGCCGTATCCTGTTTTTGATAATGAAAAGTATGTTGCGTTGGCATATAAGTATCATTTAATAGATGAAAAATATGAAATGAAAATACTTAATAAATGCGTTTGTATTGTTGATTATCAAATGGATGGTTCAAGTACAAATATGTATAGGCAATATATCAATAATCCAAAAGGATTTGCTTTTTGGAGAAAAGAACAAATGAAACATAGTATTAATATAAAGCAGAAATTTAAGGCTTGTATTCATTATGTTTCAAGTTCATTGATTGCTAAAAATAAAAATTTCATTAAGGAATCACCGGAAAAATTTTTAACAGTATTAAGCTTACCACTCGGTTGGTGTTTAAAATGTTTAGTGCTTAAAAAATCTAAAGATTCCTATATGAAAGTAGAAGGAATTAAGTAAATGAGTGTTTTTGTTTTAACTACTTTACTTGTATATCTAATTTTTGCATTAGGAAAAAGAAAAACAGTAACCTCTGAAGGTATTACAGTTAATACGGAAATAGATATAAATAGAGATACCCAAACGTTTTTCTTTATTGTAGGGGTAGTGATTTTTGCCTATGTAACAGGACAGAGATTTGCGTATGGCGATACGTATGCTTATATGAAATCGTTTACTGAAACAACTGCAACAGCGTTTGATGTATTGAATAATTTTCAGTTTGGAGAAGAACAGTTATTTCTTTTAATAAATTCTTTTATAAGGCAATATATATCAACTGATCCTCGTATGTTTGTGGAGATTATTTCTTTTATAACTATATTTCCAATATTCTATTTTTATTATAATTATAGTGGTGATTTAAAATTTGCTTTACTGCTATTTGTTTTATCAGGTTGTTGGGAACATACTATGAATGGTATGAGGCAGTATTTAGCAAGTGTAATAATGCTTATGGCTTTCTCTTTATTATATAAAAGGAAATGGTATTTATATATTCCTATAGCTATTCTTGCAGCCCAGATTCACACTTCGGCATATATCTTTATAGTTGTGTATTTTATAGCAAATAAACCTGCCTGGGGGAAATTTACTAAAATTATGTTGGTTATAGGTTTATTTCTTCTTGTTACATATCCTGTAACCGGTTCATTTATGAATAATCTGTTTGTTGAAAATACTGACTATGGCGAAAAGTACAATACATCGGAGTTTAATTACAGTATTAATATTTTTAGGGTAGCAGTTATGTCTGTACCTGTTGTTGTTTCTTTTATTAATAGAAAAAATATGATAGGTAAATATAAATACTATGATGTTGTATTTAATATGTCTTTACTATGTGCAATGTGTACGTTAATCGGACTATTCTCAGCAGTATATGCACGACTGAATTTATATTTTGAAGTTTTTAATGTAATACTTTTGGTATGGAATATTGATGATATGATAAAACAAGAAAAATATAAATGGATTAAATTTGCTTGTATATGTTGTTTTATAGCATATTTTATTTACCAAATGATATTTACATACCATTTGAATTGGTATGTAAGGTATTTATTTTTCTGTAATAATTGGGGCGATTCTTCATGGATATAAAAAAGATAAAGGTTTTATTTTTAATACCTAATTTGGCACATGGTGGTGCTGAAAAGGTATTGGTAAATTTAGTTAATAATTTACATAAAAATAAGTTTGATATAACGGTTCAAACTTTATTTGATGTTGGTGTGAATAGGCAATATTTAAATAAAGATGTTCACTATATTGGTGGATTTAAAAGGATGCCTAGAGGAAATTCTCATATTATGAAATTATTTGCACCGGAAAAGCTGTATTCATATTTGATAAAAGATAAATATGATATTATAGTTTCTTACCTAGAAGGGCCTACTGCAAGAATAGTAAGTGGTTGTACTAATCCTGATACTAAACTTGTTAGCTGGGTACATATTGAACAGCATAACGAAAAGGTAGCTTCCGGTAGTTTTAAAAATTATAACGAGGCACTAAAATGCTATTCTAAATTTGACAGAACAATTTGTGTATCAAAAACAGTAAAAGAAGATTTTCAAAGTATATTTGATTTGAAAAAACCGGTTGATGTTTTATATAATACCAATGAATCTGACTTAATTGTTAAAAAAACTAATGAAAAAATCGTTGATGTAACTTTTGATAAAGATGTGTATAATCTTGTTTCTGTTGCAAAAATTGTACCGTCAAAGGGTTATGACAGGCTTATGAAAATACATAAAAAACTTTTAGATGATGGTGTAAAGAATCATATATATATTCTTGGCATTGGTGAAGAACAAGAAAAATATGAAAAATATCTAAAAGATAATCATTTGGAAGATACATTTACCTTCTTAGGTTTTAGAGATAATCCATACAAGTATGTAAAAAATGCTGATTTGTATGTGTGTTCTTCCCGACGAGAGGGCTTTAGTACAGCAGTAACAGAGGCTTTGATTGTTGGAACACCTGTTGTAAGTACAAATTGCAGTGGTGCATATGAGTTGCTAGGTGACAACAATGAATATGGCATTGTTACTGAAAATGATGAAGATGCACTTTATGAAGGTATCAAAAAAATGTTAACAGAAGAAAATTTGCTTCAGTATTATAAGGAACAAGCAAAAGTCAGAGGAAAAAGATTTAGTACAGAAAAAACTGTAAAAGCAGTTGAAGATATGTTTTGTGAGTTGTAGTTATGTCTAAGTATATAAAAGTAATAGGAAATTATCTAAAAATAAGTTTTAAGAAGTTATTTAAAAAAGTTAATTTTTCCGGTAGTAAAGTTCAGTCATTTAGTAAATTTACCGAACTGAACCTTGCTAAGAATTCTAATGTTTGTTTCGGAAAAAATATACAGAGTGATGGCTTTTGCAGAATAATAACTACTGCAGATGCAGAATTATCTATCGGTTCTAAAACATATTTTAACAATGGTTGTACAGTCAGTTGTATGAAAAAAGTAACTATTGGCGATAATTGTTTGTTTGGTCCTAATGTTTTGGTGTGTGACAATAATCACAAGTTCACTGCAAAAGAGGGAGTTTTCTTTCAGCACAATACAGGTGAAATTTCAATAGGCAATAACTGTTGGATTGCGTCAAATGCAGTTATTCTGAAAGGTGTTACTATTGGTAATAATTGTGTTATCGGTACAGGTTGTATAATAAAAGAAAATGTAGCTGATGGTTCTATTGTTACTGCACATATTGAACAGCATATAAATAAAGTCGAGGATAAGTAAATTGAACGAAAAGATTAGTATAATAATTCCTGCTTACAATGCAAGTAAATATATTACCAGAACTTTAGATAGCATATGTAATCAAACTTATAAAAATCTGGAGATAATTGTTGTTGATGATGGTTCAGGTGATGATACATTAGAAATTTGCAAAGAACAGTCAGAAAAAGATAATAGGATTAAAGTTTTTCATAAGGAAAATGAAGGTGTTACATTAGCCAGAGATATGGGTATATCTATGGCAACAGGAGAATTAATTGGCTTTGTTGATGCTGATGATACAATAGACCCGGAAATGTATGAATGTTTATATAATAATCTTGTTAAGTATGATGCAGATATTTCTCATTGTGGATATAAAACTATTAAGGAAAATGGGGAAGAGAACTTATTTTACGGAACAGGAAAATTAATTATTCAATCAAATACTGATGGAATTATTGATTTAATAAAAGGTGAAATTGTTGGACCGGGTTTATGGGATAAGTTATTCAAAAAAGAGCTAATCGATAATCTTGATTATGATAAGACAATGAAAATAAATGAAGATTATGTTATAAATTTATTGCTTTTTAAAAAATCAAGAAAAAGTGTATTTGTTGATGAACCTTATTATCATTATTACCATAATGAAAACTCAGGTTCTTCTAAAAATACAGAAGAATACTTTTACAGAGATATTTTAAAAGCTGCCGATATTACATTAAATTTGTTTAAATATGATGATAATATACATTATTATGCAGAAAAAAGATGGTTTAAAACATATAGTAGTATGTATAAAAATCAACATTCTTATAATTTTAAAAAAGTGAAATTTGACCTAAAATCTTTACTATATAATGTAAGAAATAAGATTTTAGATAATTTTACGATGTTTAAAAATAACCCTTTATTTAATTTTTCAGATAGATTTATCTTATATTTGATGAAATTTTGTCCTAAACTATTAGTTATTATTGATAGTTTAGTATAGTATTTTACATATAGCATTTACGGAGAAATTATGGATTCATTAATTAGCGTTATAGTACCGATTTATAATGTAGAAAAATACCTTGATAGATGTGTAGAGAGCATTATAAATCAAACATATAAAAATTTAGAAATCATATTAGTTGATGATGGTTCACCGGATAACTGTCCTAAAATGTGTGATGATTATGCTAAAAAAGATAGTAGAATTAAGGTTGTACATAAAGAGAATGGTGGGCTTTCTGATGCCAGAAATGCCGGTATGGAGGTTGCTACCGGCGAGTTTGTCAGCTTTATAGATAGTGACGATTGGATTGATTTGGAAACTTTTTCACTTTCTATGGCAAAAATTGAAGAATGTAATGCTCAAATTGTTGCATTTAATATTATTAATGTTAGTGATAAACCATTCATTCCTAATTTATCAAATAAGTATGAGGTTGTTGATTCTCAAACAGCTATAGAGAATACTATTGATGATATTAATATAAAAACTGTAGTGTGGAATAAGATTTATAAAAGAAGTGTTTTGCAGGGACTGAAATTTAGAAAAGATAAAATAAATGAAGATGAGTTTTTTACTTTTTATGCACTATCGAAAGCAAAAAAAATAGTATATTTATACAGACAATGCTATTATTATTACCAAAGATCAAATAGCATAATGGGAACATACTCATTAAAAAGATTGGATATGTTAGATGGTGTAAAAGAAAGAATGGAGTTTGTTAAAGTTAACTATCCTGAACTTTATGTAAAGGCTAAGTTATCATTATGTTCTTGTTGTGTTTACCATTATCAAATGTTATTAAAAAATAAAAACGCTGATAATGATAATTATGGAAAAAAGAAGGTAAAAGAAATTCGTAATTCTGTGAAAGTATCATCATCAGAAATAAAATATAAAAAATTATTGGATAGATTTATTTTTAAAATATCTAATTTTTCTTTTGGTTTAGAATTAGTTTGCAGAATAAGAAATTGGTTAAAAGTTGGGATATAAGGTGATATAATTGAGAATTGCAACTATATTAAAAAATAGGGTAACTTCACCTTTGAAAGTAATGTTTCAAGATGTTAAAAATGGACAATTTAAGATAGGAATAACAAGATTTTTAGTTTCAGTTTTTAGAGGTACAAAAATATCATATTTTTTAAGTCAAAAAATTCATAATATGATAATAAAAAAATTAGAAAAAGAATTTTTATATGTACTAGATAAATATAGTGATTATTCGGTAAAATGTGAATACGATGCTAAATCACCTATTTGGGTATGTTGGATGCAGGGTTACGATAATGCACCAATTATAGTAAAGAAATGTATTGATAGTATTAAGATTTCTACTAATCATCCGGTAAATATAATTACAAAAGACAAAATAGATACATTTATTCATTTACCAGATTATATAATGGAAAAATACAATAAACAAATAATTACAAATGCTCAGTTTTCTGATATACTTAGAATGTGCTTGCTAAGTCAATATGGTGGCCTTTGGATCGATGCTACTATTTTTATACCTGGGAAATTACCGGAGAAAATTTTTCAATATCAATTCTATACATGCAAACGAAAGCCTCAAAAAAGTGGATATGTTTCAAATTATATGTGGACATCATTTTTAAATGGTTGTCAGAAAAATTGCATTGTACAAAAAGTAGTAAATGATCTATTTCTTGCTTATTGGGAAAAATATGATTACTTAATTGATTATTTATTAGTGGATTATTTTATGATGTTAGTGTATAGAAATCTTCCAAAAGCAAAGCAACTTATTGATAATGTACCATATAATAATCCATGTATGGAAGAACTACAAAACAGGATGTCGATGGCATTCAATAAAAACGATTATGATCAATTATTGTATAATAGTGATACATATCTTTTTAAACTGTCTTGGCGAATGAAATTTGAAGAAAAAACCGTTGATGGAAATACTACTTACTTTGCTGAATTTCTGAAAAATAAGCAGTAGGTGGATACAATTTATTTGTGTTAATAGTTAGAAATTTATATTTTTGAACTAATTTGCAAAAAGTTGAATGATCAAATTTAAAATATAGAAATTTATGTAATTGTAAAGGATCAAATATTGTTTAAAGCTATTTGAGTTATAACATATTATAAGGATAATCATATGAATAAAGAAAGTAGTATATATAAGAGTATAAGAAATGTGTATTATGGAATAAAGAATTTTCCATCTAATACAAAATTAGCTATTGATACTCATTCAATAAAGAAATTTAAGGATATTCATAAGGGCGAAACCTGTTTTATAATTGGTAATGGACCAAGTATGAGGTTTTCTGATTTGGATAGAATAAATGAATTAAAGGTAAAATCTTTTGCTTGTAATAAGATTTTCCTTGGATTTAATGAAACAAAATGGAGACCTGATTATTTCTTTGTTTCTGACAGTAAAATATTAAAGGATATTAATATTGATGAGGTTGGCCTACCATACAAAAAAATGTTTTTTCCTAGAAATCAGAAAGCTCACTTTAAAAAGGGAAATTTTTATAATGAATTACAACACGATTGGCTTAAGGATAGTTTATTTTCTTTTGATGCTCATACAGGTGTTTATGCTTATGGTACAATAATCACAGAAATGTTGCAGTTTGCTTATTATATGGGCTTTTCAAAAGTGTATATAATAGGTGTTGACTTTAGCTACAATATGCAAAGTGTTGATAAAAAGGACCAGACTTTTGTTAGTGGTGGTAATAATTATTTTATCGAGGGCTATGAAAAAGAAGGTGCTGTTTTAAATCTTTCCAGTCCTGAGGCTAATATTAACGGTTTTAAGGCAGCAAAAAAAGGTTTTGAGTCAAAGGGTAGAGAGATTTATAATGCCACTCGTGGTGGAAAATTAGAAGTATTTGTTAGAAAAAATTTAGATGAAGTATTTAAAGAAATAGAGGATAGTAAAAAATGAAAACAGTAGCATTTATTCCGATAAAAATGAATAATGAGAGAACACCGGGTAAAAACACTAAGCGTTTTTATAATGGAAAGTGTATTCTTGAGATTATTCAGGAAACACTTATGGAAGTTAAAGGATTAGATGAAGTTTATGTATTTTGTAGCAATGATGCTATTAAAGAATATATAATTGACGGTGTTAAATTCTTAAAAAGGCCTGAATTTTTAGATACAAAAACAGCTACGCCTAATGATATCATCAATGAATTTATGAAGTTGGTAGATGCTGATATATATATGGTTTCTCATGCAACTTCACCATTTGTTTCTGTAGAACACTTTGAAGAATGTATCAATGCAGTTGTGTCCGGTGAATACGACTCATCATTTACAGCAGAAAAAATTCAAAAGCTATTATGGACAAAGAATAATACACCATTTAACTTTGATCCGGAAAATGTACCTAGAACACAAGATCTTGAGCCTATATTTGATGAAGTATCTGCTGCATATGTGTTTGCTAAAAAAACATTTTTAAAGTATAATAGAAGAATAGGCATTAACCCACATCTTACTATTGTTTCAGGTGTGGAATGTGTGGATATAGATTATCCTGAAGATTTACAGATAGCTGAAGCTGTCTATAAAGAAATTATTAACAAGGAACAGTGATATAAATGAGTAATCATCATGCAAAATTATTGGATTGTACATTGAGAGATGGAGCATATTTAATAGACAAGAAGTTTGGAAATGATACAATCAACGGTATGATTCATGGATTGTTAGAGGCGAATATTGATATTATTGAAATGGGCTTTTTACAGAATGAAGGTTTCGGAGAAGGTAAAACTGTTTATTTAAATGGTGCGGATGCTGAGAAATTTGTACCGAAAGATAAGCAGGGTACTTTGTTTACTGTTTTAGCAGATTATAGTAGATATTCTGTAAGCAATCTGGACCAATATACCGGTAAGTCTTTTGATGCTGTTCGTGCATGTTTCTTCAAAAAAGAAAGAAAAGATGTAATTGAATTTTGCAAAACTATTAAGGAAAAAGGCTACAAAGTGTTTGTTCAGCCGGTTGATATTCTAGGTTATACAGATAAAGAAATAATTGACCTTATTGAAGACATAAATGAAGTTGAACCTTATTGTTTTTCTATTGTAGATACATTCGGTTCAATGTATGTTGAAGACTTGCAAAGAGTGTTTAGTTTAATTGACCATAATCTTGTGGCATCTAGTAGAATTGGCTTTCATTCTCACAATAATATGCAAATGTCAAATGCTTTATCACAGGAATTCTTGAGAATGAGTTACGGATTGAGAAAGGTTGTTGTTGATACCACTGTTTCCGGTATGGGCAGAGGTGCAGGTAATACACCTACTGAACTTGTTGCAGAATATATGGTTAAAAAATTAGGCTATTCCTATGATATTGATGCTTTGTTGGATATTATTGATAACTATATGGATAATATTAAGACAAAGTGTTCATGGGGTTATTCAACTTCATTTTTCATTGCCGGATGTTATAGTGCACATGTCAACAATATTGACTATTTAACTAAGAAAAGCAGTATCCGTTCAAAGGATATAAGATACATATTAAACAAAATCGGAGCTGTTCCAAGAAAGCGTTATCATTACGATTTGCTTGAACAAACATATATTGATTACCTTAACTCTGAAGTTGATGATGAAGATACCGTAAAATCTTTAAAGAAAGTTTTCTCAGGTAAAGATGTTGTGATTATAGCTCCCGGTAAGTCTTTTGAAGATGAGAAAGAGCGTATTAAAAGTTATATTGCTAAGTTAAGTAATCCTTTGGTTATATCTATCAATTTTATTCCCGAGGGCATAAATGTTGATTATGTGTATTTTGGTAATGTTAGACGATATAGTTATTGGAAACAAAACGAAAAGTTCAATGAAACAAAAAAGATTGTTGTTTCTAATATTACACAAGAAGTATCTAATGGTGATTATTTAGTTTCTTTTAACAGACTTAATAAGTGTGGTTGGGAATATATGGAAAACTCAACTATAATGCTTATTAGACTTTTGGATCAGCTTAATGTTGCTTCAGTAGGAATTGCCGGTATGGATGGATATAGTACAAGTAATTCAAGTCAAGACAATTATGCAAATGATAAGTTGGAATTGTCTAATGTTAAAGAAAACCCTGAGCAATTAAACAAGGATATTTCCTCTATGTTGGAGGATTTCTTATATACAAAAGAAAGCAATATGAAAATTAGCTTTATTACAAAGTCAAAATTTTCATATGTGTTAGAGAAGTAGTTATTATGGATTATAGTAAAATTAAATTTCTTTTTCTTGATGTTGACGGAACATTAACTGACGGAAAGATTTATATGTCTGATTCCGGTGAATTATTTAAGGCTTTTGATGTTAAAGATGGATGTGGAATTAAGGATATTCTTCCTAAATTAGGTATAAAGCCTGTGATTATAACAGCCAGAAGTTCAAAGATTTTGCTTAATAGATGTAAAGAATTAAGCATAGATATGATATTTCAAAACACCCGAGATAAAGTAGGCAAAATCAAGGAAATTATGAATGAGTATGGATATTCACTGAATTCAGAAGGTGTTTATGAAGAGGCTGCCTATATGGGTGATGATATTTTGGATATTCCACCTATGATGTTGTGTAAAGTTAGGGCTTGTCCTGATAATGCAGTAAACAAGGTAAAAGAGTGTTGTAATTTTATTTCTACAAAAAATGGTGGAGATGGTGCAGTACGAGAATTAATAGATTGTATTGATATTTAATAAATAGTTTTAAGAGGAATTATATGAAGTTAAATCAGAGAAAAACAGGTGCTATCCTGACTTATGTACAAATTATTTTAAGTAATACTATTTCGTTGATTTATACACCCTTTGCATTAAGAATGTTGGGGCAAAGTCAGTACGGACTTTTTGGTACTGCCACTTCATTTACATCCTATCTATCTTTATTAAGTTTAGGTATTGGTGGTGCATATATCAGATGGAGTGCCAAGTATAGAGCTACCAACGATATTGAAGGTGAAAGACGCCTTAATGGCTTGTTTTTCACAATTTTTTCAATTATATCCGTTGCAACATTATTGATAGGAATAGGGTTGCTTTTTGTTGCTCCGTATGTTTTTGGTAATAGCTTTACCGAGTCAGAATTACATGATTTGTTAATTCTTATATTTTTATCTGTTTTGAATACAGCTTTAACATTTTTTATGACTCCTATATTATCTTGTATTCAAGCATACGAGAGATTTGTTGTTATCAAAGTTGTCTCTATTATATGTTCTATAATAACACCGGTTATTAATATTTGCCTACTAATTTTTGGCGGTAAGGCTGTTGAAATACAAGTTGCAACTTTGGTGATTTCTTGTATTTGTTTTATATTTTATTTTATTTATGCACGTAAATCTATACATATGAAGTTTATCTTTAGAGGATTTAAATTTAGTTTGATTAAAGAAATTTTAATATTCTCTAGTTTTTTATTGCTTAATACTATCTCTAATTTAATATCTGATACTACGGATAGTATTATCTTGGCTGCAATTACCGGTGCAGCAGCAGTTTCTGTTTATACTATAGGTCATAATTTCCAAAACTATTTTTCACAACTTTCTACAGCTGTATCAAGTGTTTTTGCACCGAAAGTTAATATGTTAGTAGCTAAAGAAAATGATAATAAAACACTTACAGAATTAATGACCAGAATAGGTAGAATTCAGTTTTATATAACGTCATTAATTATTATTGGTTTTATAGCAGTAGGTAAACAGTTTATAATGATTTGGGCCGGTGAAGGATATGAAGATTCATATATAATTGCAATACTTTTGTTATTTGCATGCTATATACCTTTTTTCCAAAATATTGGAATTGAAATCCAAAAGGCTAAGAACAAACACAAGGCAAGAACAATCGTATATTTTATAGTTGCTATAGTAAATATTGGATTAACAATACCTTTTACAATTTGGTGGCAAGGTATTGGGGCTGTATTTGCAACTTTTTTGTGTTGTATTCTTGGTCAGGTTTTATTTATGAATATTTATTACCACAAAGAAATTGGATTAAATATGATATATTTCTGGAAAAATATCATATCTATCATTCCTAGTTTTATACCAACAATTATATTGTGCACAGCAATGAATGTATTCTTTAAAATCAATAGTATATGGTTTTTGCTTATTGCAGTAATATTAATTGTTGCAGTATATTCTATTTCAGTATGGTTATTTGCTATGAATAAGTATGAAAAAGAAATTTTTACTAAACCATTAAAAAAGATATTTCATAAGAAGAAGGCTATAAATGGATAATTTAATTTCAGTTATAATACCGGTTTATAACGCAGAAAATTATTTAGAAAGATGTTTAAATTCTGTTGTTAACAACTCCTATAAGTGCTTGGAAATAATACTTGTTGATGATGGCTCTGTGGATAATTCTCCTCAGATTTGTGATTGCTATGCAAAGAAAGATAATAGAGTAAAGGTTATTCATAAAGAAAATGCCGGTACTGCAGCTGCTAGAAATGATGCTTTGAATGTAGCAAAAGGGGATTATATAGCTTTTTGTGATAATGATGATTATATAAGTCCATATTTTTACGAATCTATGTTGAAAGCTTTAGAAGAAACAGATGCAGATGTTGTAGTGTCTGAAATGACAAGAGATGAAAAATATTCCTTTAATAAGATATCTACTGATAAAAAAGCAGTATTAGTAGATAAACATAATTTTATATTAGGAACTTATAGTGGTGATTGGACAAGAAATACAGCACCATGGAATAAATTATACAAAAGAGAATTATTTGATGAAATTAGATTTCCTTACGGAAAAGGATACGAGGATGCCTATACAACATATAAATTGCTATATAAATCAAAGAAAATTGCTTATTTAGATAAAATTCTTTATTGTTGGTACAGGAATGATGAGAGTTATTCTTCTAAAAAGAGTAATGTCAAAAAATTATTGTTCCGAGAAGAGGCTATATCTAAACAAATGAATTTTTATTCCGGATACGATTACTTAGATGTGAAAAAGGCTGTTGAAAAATTCTATTTACAGCAATTAATGATGATGTTATTCCAAATTAGAAATGATTATGTACAGTCTAAAGAATCAAAAGAAACATATGATATATTGTTTAAAATTGCAAAAAAGAGTTTAAATAAGTACGGCTATTTGTGTGATAAAGATGAGAAAAGAAAGTTTTTTGAATATTTGCATCCTATTTTATCAAAGTTGTTTATGAAAAAATAATATTTGAATAAGATACAGTGCAAAGGTAGTTAATTATTTATAGAATGAGGTTTATTTATGTATGATATAAGTTTGATATGCGTTTTTAACAATTCTGAAATGAAAGACATCATGGTTGACTCAGCTAAAAAACAAAAAGATGTTAACATAGAGTATATTATGATAGATAATACAGATAACCGTTTTCCTTCCGGAGCAAGTGCACTAAATTATGGTGTTAGTATGGCTACAAACGATTGTTTAGTTTTTTCTCATCAAGATATTGAGTTTTTAGATGAGTATGCTTTGGCTAATTATGCTAAGTTTTGTAAAGAAAATCCTAGAACAATTTCAGGAACAGCCGGTGTTAAAGAATGGCGTAATAGATACATAATGGCGAAATTTAATAATAAAATTAATTATTGCTTATATGATATGTATTCCGGAGATTTCAAAGGTCTTTATAAAACAATTAGTGTTCCTACTGAGGCTTTCAATTTAGATGAATGTTTTTTTGTTATAGATAAAAGAAATTTTAAAGAAATAAGATTTAATGAAGAGTTGTGTAATGGATGGCATTTATATACAGTTGAATTGTGTTTACAAGCCAAAGAAAAAGGAATAAAGTCCTATGTTCTTCCATCTGAGAATATATGGCACAAATCACTAGGCAATGTTGATTCTTCTTTTTATGAATGTGCATACAGAATTGCTGCTGAATATAAAAATAGATATAAAGTAATAAACACTACTTGTTCAGTGACATATACAAAAGGAATTATGAAACAAATTCAGTTGATATTTAAAAAGCTAGTTGGTAAAAATTTTTAATAATAGGTGAATAAATTGATATATACTATTGTTCCTGTTTATAATTGCATTAATTACCTGGAAAGTGCTGTAAAATCAGTTCTTTCTCAGCCAAATAAAAATATCAAAATAATTTTGGTTGATGACGGTTCAACGGATGGTTCAGGAAAGTTATGCGACAAGTTAAGTTCTGATTCTTGTATTAAAGTGATACATACGCAAAATGGTGGAGTATCTATTGCAAGAAATATAGGTATTGAATATGTACTGAAAAATAGTTCTGATGGTGATTATTTTGCCTTTTTAGATGCTGATGATATGTGGGTGAAAAATGTTATTACTGAAGAACTAATTAATAAGTATGCTGACTATGAAATTATAGGTTTTGGCACATATTTATCCAATCCATCCGGTAACAGATATAAATTTGATACCACTTATAATAACGAAAAAATAAAACTTCAGGAAAGAACTGATGCAGGATGGCTCTTTAAAGGCCATTTCGGTGCACATTTATATTCTTGTAATCTTATTAAAAATTTTAATATTAGATTTATGGAAAATGTTAGGTTAAATGAGGATATAATATTTATAAGACAGTGTTTTTATGCTACAAATAGTGTAGCTTTATTAGATAAAATATTATACGTGTATCGTCAAAATTCCAATTCGGTTATGCATAAAAATTCTATCAATAAAGAAAATGCCCTTAATATTGCATATGCTTGGAATAAAATTAGATCTTGGACTGATGATACAACTGTATTTGATAAAGAACAATGTGATAACTGGCATAAAAAGTGTGATGCTGCAGTTGGAATGAGATTATTGGAGGCTGCCAGAAGATTAGCTGAAAATGGATATTCAAAAGAAGAAGTTTCTGATATAATTTATAATAGTGAATTGTATGTATATTTAGAAAATTTGAATGTTAACGAATTAGCTAGTTGGCAAGTTGAAGATTTACGTTTGTTTAGAGAGGATTTTTCTACTTTTATAAATATTTGTAAGAAGGATGGTAGAAAAATAGATTTTGCAAGAAAAATCAAAAGAATTAAACCTATTGGTTTTTTATTAGAACGAAAAATGTTTAATATTGAAATATAGAATGTATTAAATAATAGATGATATTTCTAGAATAATTGTGGGTAGATTAAAAATTGTTATGGACGTAGATATATCTAAATTCAAAAGAGGAGTTATTGAATAAATTATGAAAAGAATATTGATGTATATAAGATTTATTCCAATTTGCATTTTTGGGTTTATATATAGTAAAAACGACAGATTAATTATGGACGTGAAAAGATGGACTAATCAAGAGAACATTTCATTAAACAGGAATTTAGCAGTTTTACTTTTTAATTTTAAAGAATTTCGTAATTTATTTATTTATAGAAACCGTTACCCTAAGGCACATAGAGTATTTTGTCATTGGATAAAATTTTGGTATCCACCAGAAAAAACCTTATATCTAGAATGTCCGGATATAGGTGGTGGATTTTATATCCAGCATGGTTTTGCTACGTATGTAGCTGCCCAAAAAATTGGGAAAAATTGTTCTGTGAATCAGCAAGTAACAATAGGCTACAATGGCTTATCAAAAAGTCCTATTATCGGGGACAGATGTATGATAATGTGTGGTGCAAAGGTTTTAGGTGAAGTAGAATTAGGTGAATGTACAAGAGTTGGTGCAAATGCTGTAGTTATTAGAGATTATAAGAGGGGTCATGGAACTTTAGTAGGTGTTCCGGCTGTTGCTAAGAAAGAAATCTCTAAAGAAGATTTGTTAAATGCCGGTGTGAAAATTGATGAATCATTGTTTGATTGATTTTAGGAGAATTAATGTTTAAAAATTTTTATTATACTCAAAAAAGACGAATATTAAGTAGAATAGTAAAGAAAAAAGTTGATTTTTCAAAAATTTCACTAATTTCACAAAATTGTATTGGTGGTATTATTTATCATGATGCAAATCAAAGATTTTTGTCGCCAACTGTTAACTTATATATTCTTCCAAAAGATTTTATTAAGTTTGTTAATAATCTTGATTATTATTTAAGTTTAACACCAAATGTTAAAATGGGTAAGGATTATCCTATAGGTACATTAGGTGATATAAAAATTAATTTTATGCACTATTCTTCACCGGAAGAAGCTGTTGAGAAATGGGAAGAAAGAAAGCAAAGAATTAATTTTGATAAAATCTTTGTTATTATGGTTGAACGAGATGGTTTTGATGATGAAGATTTTAAGGAATTTTTGAAAATAAAGTATCCAAAAATTTTATTTACAAGAAATGAAAAATATATTTCTAATAATTCGGTTTATTTGAAAAAGTTTAAAAACGAAAAAGAGTTACCGGATATTATTCCCGGTAGATATATGTACAAAAATATGACTTTAGTTAAATTAGTTAATAAAATCTTTAATAAGTAGTTCAGAGGATGAAATGAAAAAAATAAGTGTTGTAATTCCGGTATATAATGTTGAGAAATATTTATCGGAATGTTTAGATAGTGTTATTAATCAAACATATAAAGATTTACAAATTATTCTTGTAGATGATGGTTCTACTGATTTTTCAGGAAAAATTTGTGATGTATATGCCGAAAAAGATAACAGAATAACAGTAGTTCATCAAAAGAATGCCGGAGCAGGTGCTGCTAAGAATACAGGCTTGGAATTAATAGATGGTGACTATTTTTCTATTATCGACAGCGATGATTATATTGAACTTGATATGTATGAAAAAATGGTTAATTCACTTGAAAAATACAATGCAGATATTGTGCAATGCTTATTTAGAAATGTATATGTCAATGATAGCTTTGATAGAAAATATAAGATTAAAGGTAATTATCCAAAAGTATTGACTTCAAAGAGGTTTTTAAAAGAATATTTATATGATTGGAAATATGCAATATTTTGGAATAAATTATTTAAATCATCACTATTGAAAGAAATTAGATTTCCAGTTGGAAGAAAAATTGATGATGAGTTTTTTACATATAAGTTAGTTTGTAACGCTAAAAAAGTTGTGAATATAGACAATATATTGTATAATTATCGTATGAGAAAAACTAGTGTGATGAATGAAAACAATAGTGATAGACTTATATATGATAGAATTGATTGTTTTGTTGAGAGATATGATTATATTAGAAGGAAATATCCATCTTTAAATAAAAAGTATTTAACAAAACTTTATGATAGTTTGTTATACTATAAAACTCAGGTGAAAAATACCGAAAAACTGGAAAAATATATTTCAAAAATACAAAAACCAAAAATAAATAAGATAGATAAAATAAATGAAATTATGCGATACAAAAAATTATTAGATGAATCCTATGATCAGTCTAATAAGATTAAGTATGAATAATAGTTTTGTTTCATAGAATTAAGGCTAAAGGGCTGTAATATGGATAAAGTTAGTATTGTTGTAGCTGTATATAATGCAGAAAAAACGTTAAAGAAATGTATAGAATCTTTACTAAACCAAACATATGAGAATACTGAAATTATTCTTGTAAATGATTGTTCTAAGGATAACAGTTTAGATATTTGTACAGAATATTCTAAAACAAATGACAATGTTAAAGTGATTAGCAATGAGAAAAATTCTGGTGTTTCAGCTACAAGAAACAACGGTATTAATAATTCTACCGGAGAATATATTTGCTTTGTAGATAGTGATGATTATGTGGAAAAGGATTATGTAGAAATATTACTTAATGCTTTAGTAAATAATAATCTTCAGTTGTCGATATGTGGTTGTGAATATCACAATTTGATTGATGGAATAACAGAAAAGTTCCTTTGGAAAAATGATGAGTCTATTGAAGTAGTAAGTTTGGCAAGAGGATTTGAGTTAAATGATGCGTTATATTTAAATGCATTGTGGAACAAATTGTTTGTTACAAGGCTTATCAAAAATAATAATATTTCTTTTGATGTAAACTTATCTATGGGCGAGGATGCCAAATTTTCATTAGAATATATTAAGTATAACAATATTACAAGTGTTGTAATCATTTCTAAGCCACTTTATCATTATATTAGATGGACCGATTCATCCTTAATGTCTAATTACTGTAAGCAAATTGATGGTGAATATTTAGAAAATCTAAAACTATTGTTTGGTATAGTAAAACCACTAAATTGTGATGCAAAAAAACTATATGACAGTGCAGAGAAGTCATTGAAGAATACTTTAAAATATAATTTATTAAGAAGCAATCTTCCAAAGGCAGACAAAAATTATTATATTAAAATTTTATATCCTGATTATTCATTTGGTGATAGAGTTTCAGATACACTCTTGATTGTAAAGGAAAAAATAGTAAGTTTTTTACATAGGTGAAATATGATAAAAACAAAGAAAGATTTAAAAGAATATATAAAATGTGATAATTGGTATTATGATAAATATTATTTCTCTTGGGATAAAAAGCTATTTGTTTTTTTGCGTGATCCACAGTATATGTTAAGAAAATACAAGCTGTTTTTAAGAAAAGAGGAATATTGTTTAAATAATCCTACAAAAGTCAATACCTTAAAAAGATTATACTATATAAGGAGAAAAAATATTATCGGAAATAAATTGGGAGTTCTTATTCCACCAAATACTTTTGGAAAAGGACTACAAATAATGCATCATGGTTCTATAATTGTTAACCCAGATGTTAGAGTAGGTGATTACTGCGTTTTGCATGGTAATAATTGTATTGGAAATAACGGGAAAAACAATAAAACGTCAACTATCGGAAATGGATTTGATCTCGGTATAGGTGCAAATGTTATCGGTGATGTTAAACTTGGAGATAATGTTATAGTAGGAGCAAATGCGTTGGTAAATAAGAACTTTGGTAGTAATATTGTTATTGCAGGAATACCTGCACATGTTATTAAAGAAAATCACAAAGAAGATTAGTTGCAAAATGTAATAAAAAATTAATCGTTCTGATAAAGAGATAATTATTTAGGAGATTTTATGAAAATTAGTATAGTTGTTGCTACTTATAACGGAGAAAAATTTATAGAAGAACAATTAAACAGTTTTGTTAAACAAACTGTTATGCCTGATGAGATAGTTATTAGTGATGACAATTCATCTGATTCCACTGTTGATATTTGTAATAAGTTTAAAAATAGAAATTCTATTGAGGTGAAAATTTTTAATAATGATAATTATCATGGTGTAACAGGAAATTTTGAAAATGCAGCAAAAAATGTTACAGGAGATATTGTATTTTTCAGCGATCAAGATGATGTATGGTTTGAGAATAAAATAGAGGAAACTCTAAAAGCTTTTCAAAATTATCCAACTTGTGTTGGTGCATTTTCTAATGCAGATTGTGTAGATATAAATTTAAATAAACTTGGAGCAACTTTTAATGATAGTTGTTGGTCAGAATTTAAATTTTTACCCTTTAAAAATGATATGTATTTGCTAAAGAGTGAGAAGTATTTAACATCTGCGATTGCAGGAAATATTTTAGGTGGATGTTGCCTTGCAATTAAAAATCAATACTTAAAAGAAATGTTTGATTTTTGTCCTTACACATATCATGATAATTGGCTAAGTTATTGTATGTTAGCTTTAGGAGATGTTGTTGCAATTAATAAATCATTATTCGCTTATAGATTACATGGAAATAATACAGTTGGCTGTAATAATTTAGTATCAAATCGAAAAGGCTTTTATAAAAAAATTATAAAATTAAAAAATAGAGTTAAAAATTGTAAAGAAATATATGTTAATGAAGCAGAAAGAGCTATTTACTTAAAAAAATTTGCAGATAAGCATAATATTACAAGTGGCGCTTTGGATTATCAACAAAATTTAGTAAGAAAAAAAGTAGAGGCTGCTACAAAATCTAAAATTTCTGGAATAAAAATGCTAAATACAATTATGAGTGAACTAGGTCAAAAATATACAAATGACCATATATTTCAATCGTTATATATTGTTTTAAATAGCAAAAAGAAAAGAAATAGAGATTTGCAGAAATATGTTAATATATTTATAAAGCAAATTTAAAGTAATTCTTTTAAAAAGATAATTGTATGAAAGTTGGGGATATTTTGATAATTAATAATATTAGAAACAAATTTTTATCATTTAATATTAAAAAGCATAAGAAAAAAATGCAGAAGTTATATAATGGTTCTAATATAACAATTATTTCAAATAATTGTCTTGCAGGTGTTATTTATAATATTTTAGGTTTAGAATTTTGTTCTCCTACTATAAATCAGTGGATGAAAATGGCTGAGTATTATGAATTTGTTTCCAATTTGAAATATTATATGCAATGTGAATTGGTAGAGAATGTTGAAGAGTCTAAGAATTGGAAGTTTCCTGTTGGTACTTTAATTGCAAAAGATAGTTCTCATAATAATTTAAATATATATTTTAACCATTATGATACTTTTGAGAATGCCAAAACAAAATGGGAAAATAGAAAGCAAAAAATATTGTGGGATAAGCTATATGTGATTTATGATTTTAATGATAAAGATTTTGATGGTGAATTGTTATATAAATTTGATGAATTGCCATACAAACACAAAATTTCATTAACTCATTATAAATCATTTGATGAAATTAAAAATACATATAAGATGAATTGTATTTCCGATAATGAAGATATAGTCAAGGAATTTGATTATTATGGTTTATCCGGTAAAAGATATTTTGAAGAATGGGATTATATAGATTTTTTAACTAAATAAAGTTATGTATAAGAAAGAGCATATTTGCGTTTTGTATTGCAAATATGCTCAATTTTTTTGATAATTTTAGATTCGTTTTCTCTAATGATATAGGGTTATATATAGAAAAAATAATTAAAAAATTTCAAAATTTTTGCAACAGTTTTGAGGTTTATAAGGTATTATATATGTAAGTGCTTATAAAGTTGATGATTTAATGTTAATCCAACAATTGTAAAGCTGAAAATAATATTAAAATGATTAGTAGAAAGCTAAATAAAAGTGTTTAATAGCAAGACTAAAGTTTAAAAATAATATTAAACAACAAAAAAGTTGGAAAACATTAAATAACATAAACTAAAATTTAAGGGGGGATAATGTGGACCATAGATTTGGATATAAACCCGGTGCTGATATATTTGTGGATGATGACTATGAGTATAGTGGAAAAGTTCAAAGTTACAAAGAAAAAGTTTATAACCATAGCAACAACTATGAAAATAGTGAAGTAACTTATAAAAATAACAATAAAAACTATAAATTTAGAGAAGAAAAACAAAGTGACAAAGGTCATAAAAATAGTAACGAAGAAGACTATATAGATATTGGTGAAATCTATAAGAATAATGATAAAAAGCATAGTCACAAAGCCAATACATACAAAGGTAAAAGCTATAGTCATAGTGAAGGAAAGCACAGTGATAAAGTTTATAAACACAGTGAAAAAGGTTTTATTCTTGATGACAATTTAATAGAAGAAGTTGTCAATACATATTCGGATATGGTTTACAGAATTGCCCTAAACATATTGTGCAACATAGATGATGCAAATGATGTGATGCAAGATGTTTTCTTAAGGCTTGTCAGGAACAAAAGTAAAATCAGAAGCAGAGAACACATAAAGCATTGGCTCATAAAGGTAACAATAAATTGTAGCAGAAGTAAGGCAACTGAAAGCTATAAGAAACATACAGTTTCCATTAGTGAAATTTCAGAAGGCTATGTTTCTTGCAGTAATGAAATTGATGAAACAATAGGCAGTGTAATGAAGTTACCTGAAAAGTATAAAGTACCTATCCACCTGTATTATTATCAACAGCTTACAGTTGAAGAAATATCGAAAATCCTCGGTATTACAAGGTCAGGTGTTAGGTCAAGGTTATCTCGTGGTAGAAATTTGTTGAAAGAAATTTTAGAAAAGGAGGATAATAATGAGTAATTTTGATTTTGATAAATACAAAAATTCTTATGATAAAGTTACTGTCAGTGATGAGAGAAAAGAAGAAATTATTGCTTTAATGAAAAAAGAAAATAATTCTACTGATAATGCTACTAAACCACAAAGTCAAAATAAAGTTATTACCTTTAAGAGAGCAATTGTACTTGTAGCATCAGTAGTGATAGTTATTTTGTTGGCAATATTCTTGCAAAATTCATCATTAACACAGAATAACAAAGATAAAAAGCTGGACAACAGTTCAATTACAGTTTCTTTGTCTGATGATAAAGAGAAGAAAGAAAATAAAGAATATAAAATTACTGAGAAAGATACTATTATTCCTTTAGAGAATAATGGTGTGCAGATTATCTCAAAAGATGGTGGAAACACAATCTCACTTAACTCTCTGTATTTTAATATTAAAGGCAGTGAAATTGATTATATAGATGTTTCTTCAGAAAATGATAATTCTATTATCTGTACCTATGCTGATGATGAGGATAATCTTACAACGGAATTTAACAGTAATTATCAGAAGTTGAAACTACAAAATATCAATGACTTAGGATGGATAGTTTCTGAGAAAAATGCAAGTAGTTCAGCAAATATTTCTACTTCTAACAGTGCATCAAGAGAAAATGCAAGTGGCAATAAATATTTCTCAGATACAGTTGTAATTACACTTCATTACAAAAACGGTGAAAGTGTAACTAAGAATATTGAGATTAAATTTGATAATGACAACAATGTAATTGTGGGATATGAGAAATAAGGAGGTGTAGTTTATGAGGAAGAAACTATTAATTTTATTTTGCGGCATTTTAACTGTTGCTTTACTTTGTAGTAATGTGCTTATTGCATCAGCAACCTCCTTAGCAGATAGCAAAGTAAAAGCTACTTGTAAGGTAACTGTTGTACAGAAGGTAGTGTCAGTTAAACTTTCTGCAAAAAGTAAAACTATAAAGAAAGGTAAGTCCTTTACTTTAAAGGCTACTGTACTTCCTACTAATACAAATATGAAGTCAGTAACATTTACTTCAACCAATAAGAAGATTGCTACAGTAAATAGCAAAGGCAAAGTTACTGCTAAAAAAGCAGGAAAAGCTACAATTATAGTTACTACAAAAGATGGTAAAAAACAGGCTAAGTGTACTTTAAAGGTTAAATAAACAGTTAAATACGGTAAAATGTTTAGGACAGAAAAACAATTGTTTTTACCAAATTTATTTACAAAAGTTGTTTTTATATTATAATGAAATGGAACATTTGAATTGTTTATTAACTTTATGTACAACGATGATTTGTTTTTATACCCTTCCATGGCTGTGATACCCTCTATCACAGCCATAACTCTTTTGTGTAGCAGTAAAATTTTTAAAAAGATTTTTTTATTGCAAAATATGTCTTATTTTGTTATGATTCTATCTAAAGATTTTTTACAGAAAAGGAGTTTATTATGTGGGGCTTAATATTTGGCTGTGTACTGTTTTTTGCAGTAGCCTGTTTTGTTTATTTAATCAGCAGATTTTATAAATTTAGATTTATGAAGAAAATAACAATGAACAAGAAATTTTTGAATATTTTACTTTCTATCATAATTATTCTTGTTATGTTTACTGTTTTAACTATAACAATGAATATGATGAACAGTATTATTGTGTTGATGCATTTAGTTGTGATTTGGCTTATTGTTGACTTTATTTTCTTTATTATTAAGAAGTGTAGGAAAAAGCCTTTTAAATTCTATTTCCAAGGTATAATCGCTATGGTGCTTACAGCAGTATATCTAACATTCGGTTGGTATTTTGCCCATAATGTAGTGGCTACAGATTATAACCTAACTACCGATAAAGATATGAATTCACTTCGTATTGTGCAACTTTCAGACTCTCATATCGGTGCAACATTCCACTTTAAAGAATTTTCTAAGTATGTTGATACTATGAATAAAGAAAATCCCGATGTGGTAGTTATTACAGGTGACTTTGTTGATGATGATACTTCTAAGGAAGATATGATACAGTCTTGTAAAGCACTAAGTAAGTTTAAAACAAAGTACGGTGTGTATTTTGTTTACGGTAATCACGATAAGGGTTACTACGGCAAAGAATACAGAGGCTATGACGGCAATGACCTGGCAAAAGAACTAAAGAAAAACGGTGTTAAGGTTCTGGAGGATGAAAGTGTACTTCTAAATAACCGGTTCTATATTGTAGGCAGGCAGGATTATTCTGAGGTAGAAAAAGGTGGCACAAGAGCAAGTGCCAAGGACCTTGTAAAAAACCTTGATTGCAACAAATATATAATTATGCTGGACCATCAGCCTAATCACTATAAGGAAGAAAAGAATGCCAATGTTGACCTGGTACTATCAGGTCATACTCATGGTGGACAGTTAATTCCTATTACATATTCAGGTGAATGGCTGGGTATGAATGACAAAACATATGGCTACGAAAGAGAAAAGAACACAGACTTTATTGTCAGTTCGGGAATAGGGGACTGGTCAATTAAGTTCAAGACCGGTTGTGTAGCTGAATATGTTGTTGTAGATATTAATAAATAATTCAGTAAAAGAATAATAAATATGTAATTACCATCCAAAAAAATTGGGTGGTAATTTTTTTTAAGAAATTTTAAAAATACTATTGACAAGTCAGAAATAATATGATATATTCAAATCACACTAAACAGATAGGAAATGTGTAATTAAGAAATGAGGTAAAAATTTATGTCTGAAAAATTTTATTTTTACAACAGAATAAATTATGGCAGTGGACGATGTTGTTGCTGTAATAACTCACAAAACTTAACAGAAACTAACTAACATTAAAATATATTTTTTATTTAAAGGAGAAACAATTATGTCAAACAATAATTATAAATTCGAAACACTTCAGCTACATGTAGGTCAGGAAGCTCCGGACCCAGTTACAGATTCAAGAGCAGTTCCAATCTACCAGACTTCTTCATTCGTATTTAAGAACTGCGATCATGCAGCAGCAAGATTCAGTCTTGCAGATGCAGGTAACATTTACGGCAGACTTACTAACCCAACACAGGAAATCTTCGAAAAGAGAATTGCAGCTCTTGAAGGTGGTGTAGCTGCTTTGGCAGTTGCTTCAGGTGCAGCAGCAGTTTACTACTCAATTGCTAACATCACATCAAACGGTGACCATGTTGTTGCTGCTAAGAACATTTACGGTGGTACATACAACTTACTTGAACACACACTACCTGAATACGGTGTTGAAACAACTTTCGTTGATCCATTTGATTTTGATGAAATCGAAAATGCAATTAAGGACAACACAAAGCTTGTTTTCATTGAAACACTTGGTAATCCAAATTCCGATGTTGTTGATATTGAAGCAGTTGCAAAGATTGCTCATAAGCACAACATTCCACTAATCGTTGATAACACATTCGCTACACCTTACCTAGTAAGACCTATTGAATACGGTGCTGATGTTGTTGTTCATTCAGCAACTAAGTTTATCGGTGGTCACGGTACAACAATCGGTGGTGTTATTGTTGATGGTGGTAAGTTCGATTGGAAGGCATCAGGCAAGTTTGAATCATTAGTTGCTCCAAACCCAAGTTACCATGGTGTTAGCTTCTCAGAAGATGTAGGTGCTGCAGCATTCGTAACAAAGATTAGAGCTTTACTACTTCGTGATACAGGTGCTACACTTTCACCAATCCACGCATTTATCTTCCTACAGGGTCTTGAAACACTTTCACTAAGAGTTGAAAGACATGTTGAAAATGCACTAAAGGTTGTACAGTTCCTAAACAACCATCCACTAGTAGAAAAGGTTCACCATCCATCAGTTTCTAATGACCCATCTCAGCAGGAACTATATAAGAAGTATTTCCCTAACGGTGGTGGTTCAATCTTTACATTTGAAGTAAAGGGTGACGAACAGAAGACTAAGGACTTTATCGACCACCTAGAACTATTCTCACTACTAGCTAATGTAGCTGACGCTAAGTCACTTGTAATCCACCCTGCAAGCACAACTCATGCTCAGATGAATGATGAAGAACTTGCCGGTGCAGGTATCTATAGAAACACAGTAAGACTATCAATCGGTATTGAAAACATTGACGATATTATCGCTGACCTTGAAAAAGGCTTTGAAGCTATTAAGTAATTGGAGGTAATTAACAATGGCAATTAAGAAATCAATTACAGAACTAGTTGGTAACACACCACTACTGGAACTTACACATATTGAGGCAGAAGAAAATATTCAGGCAACACTACTAGCTAAGCTGGAATCATTTAACCCAGCCGGTAGTGTTAAGGATCGGGTAGCTAAGGCTATTATTGAAGATGCAGAAAAGACAGGCAGACTAAAGAAAGGTTCAGTTATTATCGAACCTACAAGTGGTAACACAGGTATCGGTCTTGCTTCTGTTGCAACTGCTAAAGGCTACAGAACAATTATCGTAATGCCAGAAACAATGTCTAACGAAAGAAAGATGCTTATTAAGGCTTACGGTGCAGAACTTGTACTAACAGAAGGTAGCAAGGGTATGAAGGGTGCATCAGACAAGGCTGAAGAACTTTCTAAGGAAATTCCAAACAGCATTATTGCCGGTCAGTTCACTAACCCAATTAACCCTAAGATGCACTATGATACAACAGGTCCTGAAATTTGGGCTGATACAGAAGGCAAGGTTGACTACTTTGTAGCCGGTGTTGGTACAGGTGGTACACTTTCAGGCGTAGGTAAGTACCTAAAGGAACAGAACCCTAATGTTAAGGTTATTGCAGTAGAACCTGAAACATCTCCACTACTATCAAAGGGTCAGGCAGGTCCTCATAAAATTCAGGGTATCGGTGCTAACTTTGTACCTGAAACTCTTGATAAAGAAATTTATGATGAAATCATTGCAGTACCTAATGATGAGGCTATCTTAACTGCAAGAAAAGCAGCTAAACAGGAAGGCTTCCTAATCGGTATTTCTTCAGGTGCAGCTCTATGGGCAGGTAAGCAGTTAGCAGCTCGTCCTGAAAACAAGGGTAAGAACATTGTTGTTATCTTCCCTGATGGTGGCGAAAGATACCTTTCAACTAATCTATACGATGAATAATCCTAATTAATATAAAAGAACCTTGGTGGAACTTCCATCAAGGTTCTTTCTTTTGTTATTTGATTTTGTAAACTAAAGTACCATTTTCTTTTAAAGAATTATCATTGTAACCGTTTTCAAAGAGAATGTTGTCTACATTTTCTACTTTAATAGGACTGTCACTACAGTTAAATATAACCTTAATGTCCTCATTATCGCTATGCTTTATGTACTCAACAACTCTACTGTTAGGGTTATTAACCTGTTCCATATTAGGTGACTTTGTGGCAATATGGTTGTTCCTTAGGCTGATAATTTCTTTAACCTTGTTTGTAATATCTTTGTATGTACCTTTCTCAATGTCATCCCAAGGCATACATCTTCTACAGTCAGGGTCAAATCCACCATGTAAGGCAACTTCTGTACCGTAGTAAATACAAGGACTGCCTTGCATTGTAAATAGAATAGTAAGTAGCTGATAGTAAATATCAAGGTTAAAGTCAACTGAATTAATAAGTCTTAGTGTATCATGAGAGTCATATAGGTTAAACATAGCCATATTTGTTTGGTCATAATACATATTAAGTCTTCTGTTAATATGCTGAAATAGCTTTTCACTAGGCATATTTTTGTTTAAGAAAAATTCTCTGATACCAAAGGTTAGGGGATAGTTCATAATAGAGTCAAACTCATCACCCATTAACCATTGAATTGAATCATGCCAAATTTCACCGATTAAATAAATGTCAGGGTTAATGGCCTTTAGCTCTTTGTGTAGATGCTTTAGGAATGTATGGCTGACTTCATTTGCTACATCAAATCTTATACCGTCAATTTTCCAATCGGTAATCCACTTCTCGCAAATCTTTGTAAAGTAGTCAATAACTTCAGGATTGTTTGTGTTTAGCTTAGGCATATATTTTGTGAAAGCAAAGGAATAGAACTGATTATCTCTAGTGTCACCTGATTTAGTTACAGGGAATTTGTTTACCATATACCAGTCCTTGTACTTTGACTTTTCACCGTTTTTCTGTACATCTTTCCAGAATGGATGGTCACTGCCACTATGATTAAATACAGCATCAACCATTACCTTAATGCCATTCTTGTGTGCAAGTTCTACCGTTTCTTTAAAGATTTTGTCATCACCAAAGTGAGGGTCAATTACTTCATAATCATCTGTGTTGTACTTGTGGTTTGTTGATGATTTTAGAATAGGATTAATGTAAATACCGGTAATGCCTAAGTCCTTTAGGTAAGGAATTTTTTCCTTAATACCGTAAATGTCACCACCATAAAAGTCCTGGAAACCTACCTTGCCTTTTTGCCACTTTTTGCAGTGTTCAGGGTTAATACTAGGATTACCGTTGCAAAATCTATCAGGAAAAATCTGATACCATACTGTATCTTGTACCCATTTAGGAGTAACATTTACATCACTGCTGTTTAGCCAAGGCATTACAAAGTAACTAGGTAGCATAAGATTTTTTAATTCTTCTTTAGAAAAAAGACCATCCTCTAGGAAACACAAACTTTCCTTACTGTCCTCAACAATAAAGTAGTATCTCAGCCTTTTATGTTTAGGTTCAACAACTACATTCCAAATTCTGTTGTGGTCAAGTGTCATATAGGTTTTAATTTCTTCCTTAGTACCTTCCCATACTTCTTGACCACCCATAATACCGGCATCAAATGGATCACCGTAACAAATATAAACTTTCTCAATATCATCACCGGTAGTCAGTGAAATTTTTAGTCTGTTTTCATCAAGTGCATAACATTGATTACCGAAACTTCTGTGAAATATATTTCCTCTATTCATAGTTACCTCCATTATAAGTTTCTGTTTTTTAGGTCACTTACAAGTTGAACATAAAATTCCCTTACATCAAAACCCTTAATATTTTCTCTATTAAGGTCAATCATATCGCCGTGAGAAATACCTCTGTTGCCTTTAACAGTCAGTAGGGTATAGTTCTCACCCCAAGGAAATGATTTTATAGAAACCAAGCCATCATTTTTACCATCAAAATATTTAACCAAATGGTAAGAAAGATTAAGTGGAAATTTACCACTTGTAGCCTTGTTAAGTATTGAGCCAAAACTTTGACAGTAAATATTATCAAGGTGTTCTTCACCAATATCCTCATTAATAGCCTTAACACCACTTGCAGTTAAGTCATTAACCGATGCCATAAAGTCAGGATTTTTGTCACCAAGTTGTCTAAGGGATGTGTTGTAGGCAGTTGCAATTTTGTTTTGAATTGACTTAGGCACTTTAGTCAGTAAGTAATCGGCAAATTCACAACCTTTATGTGGTGTGTTGATTGTAGTGAGGGATGCTACCATTTCACCGATATTTTCTTTAGCAATAGCATATCTAACATCAAGACCACCCTTAGAATGAGCAATAATATTTACCTTTTTGCAGTTAGTTTCAGTTACAATATTTCTGATTCTTTCTGCTAATTCCTTTGCACTGTCTTTTACAGATAAAGCTGATTGATGGTTGCCGTAGTAGACTTTACAACCGTTTTTCTCTAATTCATTAGGAATTCTGCCCCAATAATTAAAGTTCTTAAAATCTCTAAAGAACACACCATGTACAAACAAAATAGGGTACTTGGTATTGCAAATTTCTTTATCTTTTCTACTTTCATTTAGTAGGTATTTGTTTTCTTCTGTAACAACTTCATCCTTAACAACCTTTACAATTTTGCCCAAAGCAAATAGGTTTGCTATAGGAATTAGCCCACACAAAATGCCGATTACTCTGTGTTTAATCCCAAGTTGAACAGAAAATAAATATACATTTATAATTCCGTTCCAGAATAATATTGAAAGTGTAACAACACATACTAAAACACTATACAGAAAGTCTGTCCAACTTGCCACATTAGGTATCATCCAAATCATAAATACAATATGATAAATGACTGAAACTAAACAAGAATAAGCAAATGTTGTTAAGCATATCCTGCCATGGTCACATAGCTTTAACCTTTTAGTGTGTACTGTGCTACCTATTAAAGGCATAATGTTTGAATATAAAAAGGTAACAATAGCTACCATAATAAATGAAAACTGTCCACTTTTAATTAGAAAGTAACAGTTAGCAGTAAAAACACTTGCTAAAAAGTAAAAGAATAATTTTAGCTTATCGAATTTCAAAATTTTATTCATTATTTCACATCCTATTAACTTTAATTGTACCAAAAATTTCTGTAAAATGAAATACTATCATAAAAATTTTGTAGTAATAAATTTGAAAATTTACACATAATAATGATATACATTTTATAGGTAGGGGAAATAAAATGATAAAATTAAAAAATTATATCATCAGCCTTATTATAAGTATTGGCATAGGACAGATTTCAGGGTTTTTAACTAAGAATGCATCCAAAAATTTTTCAAGTAATTTTAATCAGTCAGCACTAACACCACCTGATTGGGTGTTTCCTGTTGTGTGGGTAATACTGTTTTTCTTAATGGGTATTTCTGCAACACTTGTTTATGAGTCAGATTGTAAATATAAAAAGTATGGACTGCTAGTTTATGGTGTGCAGTTAGTATTTAACTTTTTGTGGTCAATGTTTTTCTTTTTAGGGGAACAGTTTGTACTGTCATTTGGTTGGTTAACAATTCTTATCCTTATGGTAGTAGGGATGATTTTGCTTTTTTATAAATGTAATAAAATCGCAAGTTACCTGCAAATCCCTTACTTGGTGTGGCTACTTTTCGCCCTATATCTAAATTATATTGTGGTGATTTTGAATTAATAAGTATTAAATAAAATTGTCAATAATAAAAACCTAGATAAATTGGTTTTTTAATTTTGATTGTGCTAAGCTGAAAACACTTTAACAAATTAGGGTTTGTAGGGATGATTATGTTGTGTAGGTTAATTAGATAGTAACCGATTAATACATCTAATT